>Ga0210036_1000150_pt1 | contig 83920 bp, 80 predicted proteins | sample CryGeymeta201515_FD_185469 | JGI IMG/M metagenome (GOLD analysis project Ga0210036, IMG submission 185469) | Groundwater microbial communities from Crystal Geyser aquifers in Utah, USA - Crystal Geyser metaG 2015-15 (SPAdes) (version 2) | ecosystem: Environmental > Aquatic > Deep subsurface >... | reverse complement strand
CGAGATCGACCTGGTTGGCGCGCGGATCGACGAGATGCAGGCGACGGTCGATGCGCTGATCGATGCGGGCGCGACGGTCGAACAGCGCGGCGATGCGGTCCATGTCGGATCGAACGGCAAGCTGCGCGGCATCAACCTGACCACCGCGCCCTATCCCGGCTTTGCCACCGACATGCAGGCCCAGTTCATGGCGATGCTGACGCTCGCCGAGGGCGCGAGCGTGCTGACCGAGACGATCTTCGAGAACCGCTACATGCACGTTCCCGAGCTTGCCCGCATGGGCGCCGACATCCGGGTCGACGGCCACACCGCGATCGTTCGCGGCGTCGACGGCCTGAAAGGCGCGCCGGTCATGGCGACCGACCTGCGCGCATCGATGAGCCTGATCATCGCCGGCCTCGCCGCCGAAGGTGAAACGCAGGTCAGCCGCATCTACCACCTCGATCGCGGTTACGAGCGGCTCGAGGAGAAGCTTCAGGCGGTCGGCGCCGATATCGAGCGCATCGACGGGGGGTAGAATTTGCGTCCGCCCAATTGCGAACCACGCCAAGACTGTTATCGTTTAAAAATGATGCTCCGGTCTAGAAACGCCACAATTATCGTCGCGACGGTAATCGTTCTTGCTTTAGGCTGGAGCTACTTAAGCACAGTTTACGCCAGAGATATCGGGCGAACCAACCCTTGCGCCGCGGCCAATTTCCAATTGCCGTGGTTCAATTTTTCGGAAACTTACACTGAGGGTTTAGCGCTCGGCGTTGCCGTCGGATCGACGAAAGCCGAAGCCATTCGGTCGGCAGAACAATCTGGAATGCAAGTGGACCCGAGCGGCTGGTCGGATAATCGAGCTGGTGGCGTCGACCTATACGGACCGATGGAATTACATTCAAAAATGCTCCAACAACCTTATTTGATTTTTCACGATCCGGAAAACTTAGAAGGTAGCATGATTATCAACTTCCGGAAAGACAGGGTGTCCAACGTTGAAGTTTACTGCATTAATACTGAAGCTATTTAGATTATCTATTACCAGCCTGCTTTCTATCGGCAAGACCGTGTGCAAGACGGTTCACTCAGATATTCATTCCACCGCCACCGGGGTCATGTTGCCGCTGACGACGGGGCGCGCGGGGCGGGCCTTGAGCGCGATGGCGAGGCCGGCGAAGGCGAGCACGCCGCCGATGATCGCGTTGGGCGTCCAGCGATAGCCCTCCATCACCGTCGAGATCAGCATCGCGATGATCGGCACGAGCATGCTCGACCACGCCGCCTGGCCGGGGCCGACTTCGCGGATGATGCCGAAATAGAGCGGAAAGGCGACCGCGCTCGCGAAAATGCCGAGATAGAGGACGCCGCCGAGATAGGCGGCGTCGGTCGCGATGACCGGCGGGCCCGTCGTGATCCAGGCATAGCCGGCATCGCCGATCGCGCCATAGAGCATCGCCCAGGCCAGCATCACCGCCATGTCCTGCGCGCGGGCAAGGCGGCTACCCTGGGTGACGTTGGCGATCGAGGCGGCAAGCACCCCCGCCAGCGTCAGGCCGATGCCGAGCAGCACCGCGTCGCCGCCGGCAGCGCCGCCGGTAAGCGCCATCGCGCGGTATTCGCGCACGATCATCAGCGCGACGCCGCAGATCGCGATCCCCGCGCCGACGAGAAAACGCCGCGACAGGCCGCTACCGAGAAAGATTCGCGATAATATGGTATTCGGCACCATCAGCAACGCGAACAGCACCGCCACGAGCCCCGAGGTGACGTATTGTTCGGCGCGATAGACGAAGTTGAAATTGCCGACGAACTGGGTGAGGCCGATCAGCATCGCGAGGCCGTGGCCGCCAACCGTCAGGCCGAGCGGCTTGCGCTTCCACGAAGCGAAGGCGAACATCGCGGCCGAGGCGACGAAGAAGCGATAGGCGACGCTCCACGTCACCGGCACCTCGCCCAGTTGCCCGCGAATGACGATCCAGGTCGAACCCCAGATCAGCGTGCAGATGACGAACGGGATGAGGACGCGCGGGGTGAGGAGCGTCGGGGTATCGTGACCCGATTCGCCGCGACCTTCGCTCACAATGCGCGCAACGCGTCGGCGAGCGGGGCGACGGCGGCGGCATCCTGGTCCCAGCTCGTTACCAGGCGCGCGGCGCCGGCGCCCCAGTCGTAGAAATCGAAGCCCTTCGCGCGCAGGCTGGCGGCTTCGTCGGCCGAGAGACGAACGAACAGTTCGTTGGCCTCGACGGGGTGCAGCAGGCGGTCGCCAGCGGCTTCGGCGATGAGCGCCGCCCCGGCATTGGCGGCGCGCGCGTTGGCGAGCCACAAATCGTCGTCGATCATCGCGAGCAACTGCGCTGCGGCGAAGCGGCCTTTCGACATCAGATGGCCGCCGCGCTTCCTGAGTTCGCGCACGCCCGACAGATCCTGATCGCCGAAAAAGACCAGCACCTCGGCATTCATCCCGCCGTTCTTGACGAAGCCGAAGCTGAGCGCGTCGACGCCTGCGCGGCAGGTGACGTCGGCGGGCGACGCGCCGGTGAAGGCGACGGCATTCGCGAAGCGCGCGCCATCCATATGGAGCCTGAGGCCGTGCGCGCGGCACGCCTCGCCGACCGCAGTCACCTCGGCCGGGTGCCAGGCGAGGCCGTATTCGGACGCATTGGTGATCGACACGACGCTGGGCTGGACCTGGTGGACGTCGGCGCGAATCCCCGCGCATTTTTCGGCGATGGCCTCGGGCGAAAGCTTGGCCCCCTCGCCGCCCGCGAGGATCAGCTTGGCGCCGCCCGAGTACATCGCCGGGGCGCCGCATTCGTCGACCTCGATATGCGCTTCCTCGTGGCAGATCACCCCCTGCCAGGGGCGCGCATAATGCGCGAGCGCGATCGCATTCGCCGCCGTGCCGGTGGTGATCCACAATGCGGTGCAGCGCGTTTCGAACAGGTCAGAGAACGCATCGTCGAGCTTTGCCGACAGCGCATCGCCGTCATAGGCGGTGTCGACCTGGTTGGCCGCCGCGACGGCCTCCATCACCTTGGGGTGAACGCGCGCAGCGTTGTCGGAAAAGAAGCGAGTCGCGGTCATTTCGAGCCTAGGTCCTTCCCTGCGGCGTGCCCTTGCGGATCTTCTCGCGGTTGCGGCGGCCGAGCAGCTGGAGGCGCAGCGCGTTGAGCTTGATGAAGCCGTGCGCGTCCTTCTGGTCGTAGCTGCCAGCATCGTCCTCGAAGGTGACGACGTCCTTCGAATAGAGGTTGAAATCGACATCGGCGCGGCGGCCGACGACCTGGACGCTGCCCTTGTAGAGCTTCAGGCGGACGTCCCCGGTGACATCGGCCTGGCTGCGGTCGATCAATGCCTGGAGCATCTCGCGTTCGGGGCTGAACCACAGGCCGTTGTAGATGAGCTCGGCATAGCGCGGCATCAGCTCGTCCTTCAAATGCATCGCGCCGCGGTCGAGCGTCAGCTGCTCGATCCCGCGATGCGCGGCGAGCAGGATCGTGCCGCCCGGCGTTTCGTACATGCCGCGCGATTTCATCCCGACGAAGCGGTTTTCGACGAGGTCGAGCCGGCCGATGCCGTGGCGCTTGCCATGCGCGTTGAGCGCGGTGAGCAAGGTCGCGGGGCTCATCGCCTCGCCGTCGATCGACACCGGATCGCCGCGTTCGAACCCGACGACGATGTATTCGGGCGTGTCGGGCGCGTCCTCTGGATTGTCGGTGCGCGAATAGACATGATCGGGGACCTCGTCCCACGGGTCCTCGAGCACCTTGCCCTCGGACGAGGTGTGGAGCAGGTTGGCGTCGGTCGAGAAGGGCGCTTCGCCGCGCTTGTCCTTGGCGACGGGGATATCGTGCGCTTCGGCGAACTCGATCAGCCGCGTGCGGCTGGTGAGGTCCCATTCGCGCCACGGCGCGATCACCGCGATGTCGGGATCGAGCGCGTAATATCCCAGCTCGAAGCGGACCTGGTCGTTGCCTTTGCCGGTGGCGCCGTGCGCGACCGCATCGGCGCCGACCTCGCGCGCGATCTCGATCTGGCGTTTCGAGATCAGCGGCCGCGCGATCGCGGTGCCGAGCAGATACTGTCCCTCGTAGACCGTGTTGGCGCGGAACATCGGGAAGACATAGTCGCGCACGAACTCCTCGCGCAGGTCCTCGATATAGATATGCTCGTCGGCAACCCCGGCCGCCTGCGCCTTGCCGCGGACGGGCTCGAGCTCCTCGCCCTGGCCGAGGTCGGCGGTGAAGGTGACGACCTCGCAGCCATATTCTTCCTGCAGCCATTTCAGGATCACGCTGGTGTCGAGCCCGCCCGAATAAGCGAGCACGACCTTCTTGATCCGGTCGCGTTTGACGGGCTGGTTCATCGCGTGAAATCCTGCTGCAATTGACCATCGAGCGCCTATCAAGCTGGACAGGTCGGCGCAAACCAATACCATCGCCGCCGACCCGTCGAATCGTCGACCATGACCCGCAAGAGGACCCTTCGATGCAGACCAAATCGCTGGCGCTCGCCGCTGCCGCCCTGCCCGTCATCGCGCTTGCCGCCGCGCCCGCACATGCCGACGAGGGCATGTGGACCTTCGACCAGTTCCCCACCGAACAGTTCGAGGCGCAATATGGCTGGGCGCCGAGCCAGGCATTTCTCGACCGGCTGCAGGCATCGGCGGTGCGGCTGACCGGCGGCTGCTCGGCCAGCTTCGTTTCGGGCGAGGGCCTGATCCTGACCAACCAGCATTGCGTCGCAAGCTGCCTCGAAGACCTGTCGAGCAGCGACGACGACCTGCTCGCCAAGGGCTATAACGCGAGCGGCGACCGCGCGCGCGAGATGAAGTGCGCGGGCCAGCAGGCCGAAGTCGTGACCAGCATCGCCGACGTCACCGGCGATGTGAAGGCGGCGATCGGCAGCGCCACCGGCGAGGCGCTGGTCAAGGCGCGCGACGGCCGCATCGCCGACATCGAGAAATCCGCCTGCCCCGACACCGCGACGACGCGCTGCCAGGTCGTCTCGCTTTACGGCGGCGGCCAGTACAAGCTCTACCGCTATCGCAAATATTCCGACGTCCGCATCGTCTGGGCGCCCGAGGCGGCGGCATCGACCTTTGGCGGCGATCCCGACAACTACAATTTCCCGCGCTTCGCGATCGACGGCTCGTTCCTGCGCGCCTATGAAAACGGCGTGCCGGTCAAGACGCCGCAGCACCTGACCTGGACCGGGCGCGAGCCCAAAAAGGGCGAGACGATCTTCGTCATCGGCAACCCCGGCTCGACCCAGCGGATGCTGACGCAAAGCCAGTTCGCCTATGAACGCGAGGTCAACCTGCCGATCACGCTGGCGACGCTCAGCGAGCTGCGCGGGCGGTTGATTTCGGCGATGAAGGTCAGCCCCGAGCGCGCGCGCGAAGGCGAAGGCACGCTCAACGGCGTCGAGAACAACCTCAAGCGCGCGATCGGTCGGACCAAGGCGCTGGGCGATCCCGAATTCAACGCGATGCTCGCGCGCAACGAGGCAGCGTTGAGGGCCAAGACCGCAGGCAATACGGCGATCGGCGATCCGTGGGCGAGCGTCGCCGCTGCGGTCGATGCCCAGCGCGAAATCGGGACGCGCTATCGCTACGCGCTGCCCGACAGCGACCTGTTCGGCTATGCCATGACGCTCGTCCGCGCCGCCGCCGAGCGCGCCAAGCCCAATGCCGAGCGGCTGCCCGGCTATACCGACAGCGCGCTGCCGCTGACCGAGAAACGCCTGCTCGACGCGCGGCCGATCTACCCCTGGCTCGAACAGCTCGAAATGGAATGGAGCCTGTCGAAGGGGCGCGAATATATCGGCGTCGACGATCCGCAGACGCGGCTGCTGCTCGGCAAGGAATCGCCCGAACAGATCGCCGAACGGCTCGTGTCGGGCAGCAAGCTGGCCGATCCCGCGGTCCGCAAGGCGCTGTGGGACGGCGGCGCGGCGGCGATCGCGGCATCGGACGACCCGATGATCGCCTATGCGCGCAAGCTCGATCCCAACTGGCGCGCGCTGAAGAAGATCGTCGACGAACGGATCGACGGCCCGCTGACCGCCGCGCGCGCGCAGCTCGCCGACGCGCGCTTCGCCGCTTATGGCGACAGCGTCTATCCCGACGCGACCTTCAGCCTGAGGATCACCTACGGCCCGGTCGGCGGCTGGGTCGAAAACGGCACCGAGACCGATTATCGCACGACCTTCCAGGGCGCGTTCGATCGCGCCACCGGCGCCGATCCGTTCGCGCTCGCGCCCGGCATCGTCGCGCACAAGGACGATCTCGACATGAACGGCACGCTCGATTTCGTCTATGCGGCCGATACCATCGGCGGCAATTCGGGATCGCCGGTGATCGACCGCGACGGCGCGGTGATCGGCGCCAATTTCGACCGCAACATTCACGGCCTGCGCAACGATTACGCCTATGACATCGTCATGGCGCGATCGATCGCGGCATCGACGGCGGCGATCCAGCAGGCGATGGAGACGGTCTATCCGGCGCCCGCATTGCTCAAGGAACTGGCGGACGAATAGGGAGCGCGCCCATGGCTCGGGCCGACAACAAGACACAGGCGGCTGCGGGGGACGTCGACACGTTTCTCGCCGGCATCGAGGACGCCGGGCTGCGCGAGGACAGCCGCGTCATCGCCGCGATGATGGCGCGGCTTTCGGGCGAACCGCCGACGATGTGGGGCAGCGCGATGGTCGGTTTCGGCAGCTATCACTATCAATACGATAGCGGCCGCGAGGGCGATTTCTTTCGCGTCGGTTTCGGCCCGCGCAAGCGCGATCTGTCGCTGCACCTCATGGGCGTCTATTCCGACGGCGGCTACGAGCGGCGCCAGCCGCTGCTCGACCAGCTCGGCAAGCACAAACGCGGCAAGAGCTGCCTCTATATCAAGCAATTGTCCGACGTGGACATGGAGGTGCTCGAAGCGCTCGTCGCCGACAGTCTGGCGGTGATGGATCGCGATTATCCGCGATAGGCCGCTTCCGCCGCCGCCATATAGTCGCGCGTGATCGGCAGCGCGTGGCGGTTGCGGATATATTGCAACTGGAAATTGACCATGCCGCCATGTTCGAACGCCGCCACCGAGCCGGCGAGGTAGAACATCCACGTGCGGTAGAAACGTTCGTCGTACATGCGCGTGATGGCGGCGCGGTTCGCCTCGCAATTGGCGTACCAGGCGCGCAGCGTCTTGGCGTAATGCAGCCGTAGCACCTCGATGTCGGTCAGCATCAGCCTGCCCGCCTCGTGCGCCGGGACGATCTCGCTCAGCGCGGGGATATAGCCGCCGGGAAAGATGTATTTCTGCGTGAAGGCGTCGGTCGCGCCCGGCCCGCCGATGCGCCCGATCGTGTGCAGCAGCATGACCCCGTCGGGGGCGAGCAGATTGTGGCAGGAGCGGAAGAATTCGCGGTAATTGACGGTGCCGACATGTTCGAACATGCCGACCGACACGATCCGGTCGAACGATCCCGTGACGTCGCGATAATCGGTCAGCGAGAATTCGACCTTGCCGGCGACGCCGTCGGCCTCGGCCTGGGCCCTGGCATAGGCGATCTGTTCTTCGCTCAGTGTTACGCCGAGTACTTCAACCCCCGCCTTGTCGTGGAGGTAGCGCGCCATGCCGCCCCAGCCGCAGCCGATGTCGAGGACGCGCATGCCTGGCTCGAGCGCGAGCTTGGCGGCGATATGCGCCAGCTTGGCCTCCTGCGCTGAGGCGAGATCGGGCGTCGCGTCGTCCCAATAGCCACAGCTGTACTGGCGCCGGGGATCGAGGAACAGGCCGTAGAAATCGTTGCCGAGGTCGTAATGGTGCGCGACGTTGCGCTTGGCCGCGCCGCGCCGGTTGAATTGCTGCAACCGGTTGCGCGCGCGGCGCGCGGCGCGCAGCAGCGGCGGCACCAATTCCAGGTCGCCGGCGCGTTCCCACGGATTGTTGCGGCGGACGAAGCCGATGAAATCGAGAATGTCGCCGCCCTCGATCGTGACGCGCCCGTCGATATAGGCTTCGGCCAGGCCGAGCCGGGGATGGCGGGCGATGTACGATGCCGCCTTATCGTCGGTCAGCCGCAGGACGAGGTCGGGCCAGTCGGGTTTGGACTGCCCGTAGACGGTTCGTTCGCCCCTCGCGGTCACGAGCGTCAGCGTTCCCTGCGTGATCAAGCGGCGCAACAGCCTGTCGAGCAACCCTATCATGTCCGAAGATTTCTCCCCGTCTGCAACCCGCGCCCGCTTTAAGCCGTCAGATCCCGGCATACCATTCGTAATTGGACGCATCTTCCCAATAGCCGCCCATGCCGCGGCCGATGCCGCCAAGGCTGGCGACCGCCTCGATCGCGTTGACGTATTTGGCGTGCTTGTAGCCGAGCTGGCGCTCGACGCGCAGGCGGACGGGGGCGCCGTTGGCAATCGGCAGCGCGGCGCCGTTGAGCCGCCAGGCGAGCAGCGTCTGCGGATGCAGGGCATCGACGAGGTCGATGCTTTCGTAATAGGGCGTATCGCCGAAACGGTCGGCGCAGCGAAAGACGATGTAGCGCGCCGTGTCCCTGATCCCCGCCGCCGCAAGCACGCGATGGAGCGGCATGCCGGTCCACTGGCCGATCGCGCTCCAGCCCTCGACGCAATCGTGGCGCGTAATCTGCGTCCGCTGCGGTCCCGACCGGATATCGGCGAGCGACAGCGACAGCGGACGCGCGACGAGGCCGGTGACGGCGATCCGCCAATCGACGAATTTGTTCGCGGCCTGCGCGGCATAATCGGCACTGTCGGGCAGGCGCGTGCCGTTCGAGCGGAACACCGGCGACAGGTCGTCGCTGCTGTATTCTGTCGCCAGCGCGTCGCGGTCTTGCAGCAGCCGCTGCGAATGGCGGTGCATGTCCTCGCCCAGCGACAATATCTTGCGGAATCGCGGCGAGCGGTCGAGCGCGTCGCAACCCGCAAGCAGCCCGGCGGCACCCGCGACGAGGCCCGCCTGCCCCGCGCGGACCAGCGTATCGCGCCGGGAGAGGATGCTCATGCTTCCTCCCCCGGCGCTTCGGGCGCGATCCGCATGCGCCCGGTGATCATCGATCGGATCTCGTTGATCGGTCCGGCGGCGACGACCATTGCGATATGGACGATGAAGAAGCCGATCAGCGCGCACATGGTAATGAAATGGATCGACCGCGCCGACTGGCGGCCGCCGAACGCTTCGGCGATCGGCAACGCTGCATCGAAGCCCGGCGACATCGCCAGGCCGGTGAAGATCATCAGCGGCAACATGACGAAGATGACGCCGATATAGCTCAGTTTCTGCAGGCTGTTATAGCGCGGCGCCGCCGCGCCTTTCGTGAAACGCAGCCGGGCATGGTCCTTGACCTCGCGCCACAGATGGCGCGGCGACCAGTCGCTGCGATCGGTCGCAAGGTCGCGGCGCAGATGGCCGTTGCACAGGCTGCGGATCATATAGGCGGTCAGCGACAGCGCGAAGATCCAGGCGAAAGACAGGTGCCACAGCCGCCCCCCGGCCAGGCTGTAGTTCGACGGGATCGTCGCCCAATAGGGAAAGGCGCGACTGCGCGTCATTCCGTCGGCGTCCCGCCACCGGCCGAGCACGCCGGTGGTTTCGACCTGGGCGCCGCCGATGCGCAGATAACCGCGCTCGCCGCGCGCGCCGATCTCGAGCCAGGCGGCGTCGGCATTGGCGCCGTATTCGCCCCAGTAGAGCCGCGGATGGGCGTTGAAGATCATCATCCCGCTCATCGCCATCACGAGCAGGGTCAGCGCGTTGGTCCAGTGCCAGATGCGGGTCGAAAGGCGATGGCGGACGACGACGCGCGGCGATGGGTCGGCCACCTCGCGCGTTTGCGGCCCTGTCGCATCGCTCATCGCCCGATCAACGTCGCCGTCCCCTCGTTACACCTGCTCTGCCGCATAGCGTTCGCGCAGCGCCTTTTTGTCGATCTTTTCGGTGCCGCCGCGCGGCAGCGGACCGTCATGGACGAAAATCCGTTCGGGCAGCTTGAAGGCGGCCAGGCGTTCGCTGAGGAATTGCCGGAGCGCCTCGGGCGGAATCTGCTGGCCCTCGTGAAAATGGACTGCGGCGCCGGGCACTTCGCCGAACCGGTCGTGCGGCAAGGCGAACACCGAACATTCGGCGATCGCGGGGTGTTCGTAGATCGCGGCCTCGACCTCGAGCCCGCTGATGTTTTCGCCGCCGCGAATGATGATGTCCTTCTTGCGGTCGACGATGAACAGGTAATCGTCCTCGTCGAGATAGCCGAGGTCGCCGGTACGGAAATAGCCGTCGTCGCTGAACGCCTCGCGCGTCGCCGCCTCGTTCTGCCAATAGCCCTCGAAATTGGCGATCGATCGGATCGCGACTTCGCCGACCGCGCCTTGCGGCAATTTGGTCCCGCTGTCGTCGAGGATCGCCATGTCGACGAGCGGCAGCGACGGCGTGCCGGTGCTGTTCGGCTTGGCGAGGTAATTGGTCGAGATGTTGCCGCAGCCGATGGCGTTGGTTTCGGTGAGGCCATAGCCGAGCACCGGCTGGCCGCCGCCCATGCCTTCGGACAGCCTCCTGACATGCTCGGGCGGGCGCGGCGCGCCGCCGGCGGCGAACAGCGCGCAGCTCGACAGGTCGTAATGCGCGCGATTGGGATGGACGAGCATTTCATAGCTCATCAGCGGTACGCCGACGAAATAGGTGATCTGTTCGGCCTCGATCAGCCGCATCGCCTCTTCGGCGTCCCATTTCGGCATCATCACCAGCTTGCGCCCCATGCCGAAGCTTTGCAGGAAAACAGGCACTTCGGCGGTAACGTGGAACAGCGGCGTGTTGACGATCGTCGCCGGCTGGCCGACCGGCGGCTTGCCGTCCTCGGTCAGCAGCATCAGGATCGAGCTGGTCTGGACGAGATAGTTGAAGGTTCCCTGGACGACCGCGCGGTGACACGAAAACGCGCCCTTCGACTTGCCCGTCGACCCCGAAGTGAACAGGATCGTCGCCAGATCGTCGCCGTCGAGCGCGGGCAGCGCGACGGCGTCGAGATCGTCGCTGCCGATGATACCGGCGAGGGCGTCGTCGGGATGCCGGTCGAGATCGACGCACAGCACGCGCGCCTCCGCCGCCGACTGGGCGATGCGATCGCAGCGCGCTTCGTCGGCGATGACGAGGCGCGTCGCGGTGTCGGCGATCCCCTCGGCGAGTTCGCCCGGTTGCCACCAGCCGTTTAGCAGCGTCGCGACGCCGCCCGCCATGTGGATCGCCATATAGGATATCACCCAGGCGGCGGCGTTGCGCATGGCGATGCCGACGCGATCGCCCTTGGCGACGCCGTGACTCGCGACGAGCGCCTTGGCGAGCCGCGTGGCAAGCCGATGACTCTCGGAAAAACTGAGCCGATGGTCGCCATCGACGAGAAAAATCGCGTCGCCGTGCTGGGCGCAGAAATGGGCGTAATAATCGGGCAAGCTTGCCGGCGCGGTCTCGATGATCGGCATTTCGATGCCGTCACGGACCGTTTTTCCGGTACGGAAAGGCCCCTGCGACGACGTCAGCGCGGCATTGGCGGCGCGCAGCCTCATGTCCAGTTCGGACGGCATGACATCTCCCTCTTTGACTTATGTTCTTGCGCCCTTATGGAGGCAAAAATCCTGAGGGGGAAGCCCGTGGACCTGACACTGCTCACCGCCGCGCCAAGCTATCTGAATTTCGACGACCTCGGCCTCGATCCGGTGATCGTGTCGTTGGGCTTTCTCGACATCCGCTGGTATTCGGTCGCGTATATCGCAGGAATCTTCGCCGGTTACTGGTATCTGCTCAAGCTGATCGCCCAGCCGGGCGCGCCGATGGACCGGCGCCATGCCGACGACATGATCTTTTACGGCATGCTCGGCATCATCCTCGGCGGGCGGCTCGGCTACGTCTTGTTCTACCGCCCCGAATTCTATCTCGCCGACCCGATCCAGATCTTGCGCGTCATGGACGGCGGCATGTCGCTGCACGGCGGCGTGCTCGGCGTGCTGATCGCGATCTGGTGGGTGACGCGCAGGAACAAGCTGAGCTTTCTGCGCTTCTGCGATTATATCGCCTGCGTCGTTCCGTTCGGCCTCGGCTTCGGCCGGATCGCCAATTTCATCAACGGCGAGCTGTGGGGCCGGCCGACCGACGTGCCCTGGGCGATCATCTTCCCCGCGTCGGGCACGAGCGATCCGCGCCATCCCAGCCAGCTTTACGAGGCGGGGCTCGAAGGCATCGTCCTGTTCGCGGTGCTGTGGTTCCTGTTCTGGAAGACCGACGCGCGCTACAAGCCGGGCCTGCTCGTCGGCACCGCGGCGGTGATCTACGGCGCCAGCCGCTTCCTGATCGAACTGGTCCGGCAACCCGATGCGGGGCTCGAGAACTTGTCCTGGGGGCTGACGATGGGCCAGACGCTGACGATCCCGATGCTGCTGATCGGAATTTACCTGATCGTCACCGCCAAGCGCCGCCGCGTGCGCGTCGAACCGATCGCGGGAACCGACAGCGTTGCCTGAACCGACGCCGCTGTTGCTTTCGCTCAGCCGCACGATCGAGACCGACGGGCCGATTCCCGTCAGCCGCTTCATGGCGGCCGCCAACGCCGCCTATTACGGCAGCCGCGACCCGTTCGGCGCGCCGCGCGAGGATGCGCACGGCGGCGATTTCATCACCGCGCCCGAAGTCAGCCAGATGTTCGGCGAGATGATCGGCCTGTGGTGCGCCGACATCGCGATGCGCGCCGCATCGGGCGATCGCTTCGCCTATGTCGAGCTCGGCCCCGGGCGCGGCACGCTGGCCGCCGATGCGCTGCGGGCGATGGCGCGCTTCGGCCTGGCCCCGCCTGTCGATTTCGTCGAATTGAGCCCGGTTTTACGCGAAGCGCAGGCGGGCCGCATTCCCGCCGCCCGCTTCCACGACGACATCGCGACGCTGCCGACCGACCGGCCGCTGGTCATCGTCGCCAACGAATTTTTCGACGCGCTGCCGGTGCGCCAGTTCATCTCGACCGCCGGCGGCTGGCGCGAACGCGTCGTCGGGCGCCACCAGGGCGCGCTGATGGCGATGCCCGGCGATGAGCCGATGGACGAGGCGGTCCCCGAAGCGCTGCGCCGCCAGCCGCCCGGCATGATCGTCGAAACCTGTCCCGAGGCGGCCGGAATCGCGCGGTTGCTCGCCGCGCGACTGTCGGCGCAGGGCGGTGCGATGCTGGTGATCGATTACGGCTATCAGGGGCCCAAGGTCGGCGACACGCTGCAGGCGGTGCGCCAGCACAAGACGGCCAATCCGTTTGCCGATCCCGGCGAGCAGGATCTGACCGCGCATGTCGATTTCACCGCGCTTGCCCGCGCGGCACGGGCGATGGGGGTGTGCGCGCACGGCCCGATCGAGCAGGGCAAGTTCCTCCACACGCTCGGGCTCGGCCACCGCGCCGAGGCGTTGCGCCGCAAAAATCCGGAGCGCGAGACCGACATCGTCACGCAATATCACCGCCTGACCGATCCCTATGAAATGGGCTCGCTGTTCAAGGTCATGGCCCTGGCAGCGCCGGGCTGGCCCGATCCCGAGGGCATGGCGTGAGCGGCGTCGGCGGGGCCCCGCCGTTCGTCGCCGCGGCGGCGCTGCGCGCCATTTCCCATGGCTTCTTCGGGCGGCGCGGCGGGATTTCGCAAGCCCCCTTCGCCAGCCTCAACGTCGGCAGCGGTTCGGACGAGGATGCCGAGATCCTGGGCGAGAACCGGCGGCGGATCGTCGATGCGGTCGCGCCCGGCGCGACGCTGCTCAACGTCTATCAGGTCCATGGCAGCGATTGTGTCATCGCCGAGGACGCCTGGGCGCATGACGACCGACCGCAGGCCGACGCGATGGTTACCGCCACTCCCGGCCTGCTGCTCGGCATCCTGACCGCCGATTGCGCGCCGGTGCTGCTCGCCGATCGCGGCGCGGGCGTCGTCGGCGCGGCGCATGCCGGCTGGCAGGGCGCGCTGGCCGGGGTCACCGACACGACGATCGCGGCGATGGAGACGCTCGGAGCGGGCCGCGCCGACATCGTTGCCGCGATTGGCCCCGCGATCGGCCGCGCCAGCTACGAAGTCGATCACGACTTTCGCGCGCGCTTCGCCGAGGCCGACCCGGCCAACGAGAAATTCTTCACCGAGGGCGCGCCGGGCCATGCGCAGTTCGACCTTGCGGGCTATGTCGCCCATCGCCTCGCCGCGGCGGGCGTCGGTCGCATCGAGATCGTCGATCGCGACACCTATGCGCTCGCCGACGCCTATTTCAGCTATCGCCGCGCAACGCATCGCGGCGAACCCGGCTATGGGCGCCAGCTTTCGGTCATCGGCCTGTAGGTCGGCGCGCGACCGGGGCCGCGCTTGCCGTAGCGGCGCTGCGCGGCTAGGCAGCGCGCAAACGCCAATCGCAGGAAGAAACCCCATGGAAACCGAAGCCGACATCACCGGAACCACCCCGCGCCGCCGCCCCAAGCCAGACGTCATGGAAATCGGCGGGCGCAAGCTCAAGCCGGCGACGCTGATGATGGGCCACGGCTTCGATCCCGCGCTCAGCGAGAATTCGCTCAAGGCGCCGATCTTCCTGACCTCGACCTTCGTCTTCGAAAACGCCGCCGCGGGCAAGCGCCACTTCGAAGGCGTCACCGGCAAGCGCCCGGGCGGCGCCGACGGCCTCGTCTATTCGCGCTTCAACGGACCCAATCAGGAGATTCTCGAGGATCGCCTCGCGGTGTGGGAAGACGCCGAAGAAGCGCTGACCTTTTCGAGCGGCATGTCGGCGATCGCGACATTGTTCCTCGCGCTCGTCGCGCCGGGCGACGTCATCGTCCATTCGGGGCCGCTCTATGCCGCGACCGAGTCGCTGATCGCGCGCATCCTCGGCAAGTTCGGCGTCACCTATATCGACTTTCCCGCCGGCGCGACGCGCGAGGAAATCGACGCGGTGCTGGTCAAGGCCAAGGCGCAGGGCAATGTCGCGCTGATCTACCTCGAAAGCCCGGCCAACCCGACCAACGCGCTGGTCGACGTCGAGGCGGTGCGCGATGCGCGCAACGCCGCCTTTAGCGGCGACGATGTCCCGCCGATCGCGATCGACAACACCTTTCTCGGTCCCCTGTGGTCGAAACCGTGCGAGCACGGCGCCGATCTCAGCGTCTACAGCCTGACCAAATATGCCGGCGGACACAGCGATCTCGTCGCCGGCGGCATCGTCGGCAAGAAGGCGCTGCTCGACCAGGTTCGCATGATGCGCAACACGATCGGCACGATCACCGACCCCAACACCGCATGGATGCTGCTGCGCAGCCTCGAAACGCTCGAACTGCGCATGAGCCGCGCAGGCGAGAATGCGGTCAAGGTGTGCGCGTTCCTGCAAGGCCATCCCAAGGTCGAAACCGTCGGCTATCTCGGTTTTCTCGAGGTCGGATCGCGCCAGCGCGACATATACGACCGCCATTGCAGCGGCGCGGGTTCGACCTTTTCGCTGTATCTCAAGGGCGGCGAGAAAGAGGCGTTCGCGTTTCTCGACGCGCTCAAGATCGCCAAGCTCGCGGTGTCGCTCGGCGGCACCGAGACGCTGGCCAGCGCGCCCGCCGCGATGACGCATCTGTCGGTTCCCGACGAGCGCAAACAGGCGCTGGGCATCACCGACAACCTCGTGCGCATCTCGATCGGGGTCGAGGATGCCGAAGATCTGATCGCCGATTTCGAACAGGCGCTCGACGCGATCTGATCGGGCGCGACTTGCGCCGCCCGCCCCCGCGCCGACGCTGCCTGGCGAAACGGCGCGGGGACACGCACTAACCGCTTGTCGCCCGCAGGAATTTGCCGCAATGTCGCGGCGATGAACCGCGGGGCCGATTTCACATACGACAGCAACGACGGGGAATCGGTCATCCGATTCTCCGGTCGGATGACATTGGCGAGGATGGGCGACCTGCCGCAGCGGCTTGCCGAGATCGGCGGCTATGACGAGGGCGCGGACCAGCACGGCGACGACGCGGACCGGGTCTCGCGCATCGACCGCATCGACCTGACCGACGTCGAGCGCGTCGATACCGTCGGGGCGTGGATCATCTATCGCATCAAGCGCGACTATCGCGCCACGATCGATGGCGGCAAGCCCGAGGTGTGCAAGCTGCTCGGCGAAATCGAAAAGGCCGACAAGAAGGTCCGCATCCGCCCCGATCGCAGCAGTACCTTGCTCGAAATGCTCGGCACCGTCGGCAAGGCGTCGAAGGTCGCGTTTCAGTCGCTGATCGGCATGGTCGGATTCTTCGGCGCGATGGTCGCCGCGATCGGCGGCCTGATCCGCAACCCCCGCCGTTTCCGCCTCAACGCGGTCGTCCAGCGCTTCGAGGTCGTCGGCGTCAACGCGCTCGGCATCATCGGCCTGATGAGCTTCCTGATCGGGATCGTGATCGCGCAGCAAGGCGCGACCCAGCTCGAACAGTTCGGCATGGAAATGTTCACGATCAACCTCGTCGGCCGCTCGGCGATGCGCGAACTGGGCGTGCTGATGACCGCGATCATGGTTGCGGGCCGTTCGGGCAGCGCCTTCGCGGCGCAACTGGGCACGATGAAACTGACCGAGGAAATCGACGCGATGCGCACGATCGGCGTGTCGCCGATGGAGGCGCTGGTGCTGCCGCGCGTGCTGGCGGCGACGATCATGATGCCGCTGCTGGGCTTCTATGCCGGCGTCGCGGCGGTCCTGGGCGGCATGATGTTCGTCTGGATCGGCCTCGAAATCCCGCCGATCACCTATCTCCAGCGCATCCGCGAGGTCGTGCCGATGACCGATGTCTGGATCGGCCTGATCAAGGCGCCGGTGTTCGGCCTCATCATCGGCCTGACCGGCTGCTACCAGGGCATGCAGGTCGAAGCGAACGCCGAAGAGGTCGGCCTGCGCACGACGTCGGCCGTGGTCCAGGGCATTTTCATGGTCATCGTCCTCGACGCCATTTTCGCGGTGTTCTTCACCGGCCTGGGCTGGAAATGATCATTCCCGAAGATCATGACGTCGCGATCAAGGTGCGCGGCGTGGTCAACGCCTTCGGCGACCAGGTCGTGCACGACGGTATCGACCTCGACGTCAAGCGCGGCGAGATCATCGGCGTCGTCGGGGGTTCGGGCACGGGCAAGTCGGTGCTGATGCGATCGATCATCGGCCTGCAAAAGCCGCAGGCGGGCGAGATCGAGGTGTTCGGCCAGGACATGCTCGGCGAAGAGGCGGAGACCGACCCCGATGCGCTCGACATCCGCCGCCGCTGGGGCGTGCTGTTCCAGGGGGGCGCCTTGTTCTCGACGCTGACCGTGGCCGAGAATATCCAGGTCCCGCTGCGCGAATTCTATCCCGGGCTCGACCCCGCGCTGCGCGACGAAATCGCGTCGTACAAGGTGACGCTGGTCAGCCTGCCGGTCGAGGCGGGCCCCAAATATCCCGCCGAGCTGTCGGGCGGCATGCGCAAGCGCGCCGGCCTTGCCCGTGCGCTCGCGCTCGATCCGGCGCTGCTGTTCCTCGACGAGCCGACCGCCGGGCTCGACCCGATCGGGGCGGCGGCGTTCGACACGCTGATCCTGAAATTGCGCGACACGTTGGGCCTGACCGTCTTCCTCATCACCCACGATCTCGATTCGCTTTATGCGATCTGCGACCGGGTGGCGGTGCTCGCCGACAAGAAAATCGTCGCCGTCGGTTCGATCGACGAATTGATGAAGTTGGACCAGCCGTGGATCCAGGAATATTTCAATGGGCCGCGCGGTCGCGCGGCTATCGACACGTCGCGCAGAAGCGGGCAAGAACAGGCGTAACGATATGGAAACGCGTTCAAACAATATCCTGGTCGGCGTCGTCACGCTCGGCATGCTCGCGCTGGTCGCGTTCTTCATCCTGTGGCTCGCCCAGGCGGGACAGGGCGACCGCAACGAATATGATATCTTCTTCAAACAATCGGTCGCCGGCCTGAACAAGGGTTCGGGCGTTTCGTTTGCCGGCGTGCCCTCGGGCCAGGTCAAGGAAATCTCGCTGTGGAAGGACGACCCCGAATTCGTCCGCGTCCGCATCGAGATCAACGAGGAAGTGCCGATCCTCCAGGGGACCACCGCGACGATCAGCGGCGTCGGCTTTACCGGCGTCAGCGAGATCCAGCTCGACGGCGCGATCAAGGGCGCCCCGCCGATCACGCAAGATGGCCCCGCCGGCGTGCCGGTGATCCCGACCAAGCCGGGCGCGCTCGGCGAACTGCTGAGCTCGGCGCCGCAATTGCTCGAGCGCATCTCGACGCTGACCGAGCGGCTCACCGAATTGCTGTCCGACCGCAACCAGGCGTCGATCGCCGGCATCCTCGACAATATGGAAGCGTTGACGAGCGAACTTTCCAAACAGGGTCCGGAAATCTCCGCGACCTTGCAGCAGACGCGGATCGCGATCGAGCAGGCGGGCAATGCCGCCGAGCAGATCGGCGAGCTTGCCGACACGTCGGACAAGCTGCTGAACGAGGACGGCCGTCCGCTGATGGCCGATCTCAGGAAGACGATCCAGTCGGCGCAGCGCAGCATGGTCGCGCTCGAGGGCGTGATCACCGAGGCGCAGCCCGGCGTGCAGGCGTTTTCGAAGAAGACGATCCCCGAGGCGAACGCGTTGATCCGCGATCTGCGCAAGACCTCGCAATCGCTCGCTGCGGTCGCCGAACGGCTCGACAATGGCGGCGCGACGTCGATCCTCGGCCCGGCCAAGCTCCCCGATTACAAGGCGAAGAAATGATGGAACGACCGATGACCCCGCGCCTCGCCCGTCCGCTTTACCGCGGCGCGCTGATCGCCGCGCTGCCGCTGCTGCTCGCCGGCTGCATCAGTTTCGGCGAGGAGCCGCCGCCCTATCTGCTGAGTCTGACGCCGACGAGCGTCGTCGCCGACGGCGCGACCGCTAGCGGACCTTCGGCCGGCGCGATCACCGTGCTGACGCCGGAAATCCCGCAGAAGCTGTCGACGCCGCGCGTCCCGGTCCAGTCGACCGCGACGCAGATCGCCTATGTCGAGGGCGCGCAATGGGTCGATACGCCGCACCGGCTGTTCCGCCGCCTGCTCAGCGAAACCATCGCCGCGCGGACCGGGCGGCTGGTCCTCGACGAGGGGCAGGCGATCACCGATCCCGGCACCCGGCTGGTCGGCGAGCTCATCGATTTCGACGTCGATGCGTCGGCGAGCGACGTCGTCGTCACCTATGACGCGACCTTGGTCACCGGCGAAACCGCAAGCAAGCGCCGCTTTCAGGCGCGCGTACCGATCGCCGCGGTCGAGCCTATCCAGGTCGGCACCGCGCTCAATGCCGCCGCCAACGAGGTCGCGGGCGAAGTCGCCGCCTGGATCGGCGGCTAGCCGCTCCTCGCGTCGGCCAAGCCTGCGGGCCTAGCCGGCGAGGCTCTTGCCCGCCTGTTCGCGCACGTCCTTCGATACGCCCGGCGCGGCGAGGATCCGGCGCAGCGCCTCCTGCATCAGCGCTTGGCGCGCTTCGTCGAACCGCCGCCAGCGGCCGAGCGGGGGCACCAGCCGCGCCGCGGTCTGCGGGTTTTTCGGATCGAGCGCGATGACGAGGTCGGCGATCAGTCGGTAGCCCGCGCCATCGGCGCGGTGGAAGCTCGCCTGGTTGCCGGCGAAGGCACCGTAAAGCGAACGTACGCGATTGGGATTGGCAAGCGAGAAATCGGCATGGCCCGCAAGTTCGGCGACGCGTTCGGGGGTGTCCTCGCGGATCGCCCAGGCCTGGATCTGGAACCATTTGTCGAGCACCAGCGGATTATCCCCATGGCGCGCGTAGAAATCGTCGAGCGCCTGCTGGCGATACGGCGAATGGCCGTGCGCGAGGACGGTCAGCGCCGATTGCCGGTCGGTCATGCCGCCCGCATCTCGATACTGGGCATACGCGATCGCCGCTCCGTCTTCGCCGCCGGCATCGAGATAGGCGAGCGCGACGCCGCGCAGCCGCCGTCGGCCCTTGGCGGCGGGCGAGAGGTCGTGCGCGTCGCTGGCGAGCTCGGCGTGGAGCGCGCGCCAGCGCTCGGCGAGACGCGCGCCGATGTCGCGCTGCAGCGCGCGGCGCCCGTCGCGGATCGCCTGCGGCGCGACAACGAGCATCTGATCGCCGAGATACGCCTCGCTCGGCAGGATCACCGCCTCGGCGACGAAAGCGGGATCGCCAGCCGCCGCGTCGAGCGTATGTCCGATCGCGGTGATCAGCGCCTCGCCGTCGCCATCGTCGCCGCCGATCCGCGCCAGCAGCGTGTCGACCATCAGCTGCTGCAGCGCCTCGTAGCGCGCGAATCCGTCGTCGTCGTGCGCGGCCAGCCAGGCAAGATCGCCCGGCGCGCGATCGACCTCGATCGTCACCGGCGCCGAAAAGCCGCGATTGATCGACAAGGCCGGTCGCCGTGCGAAATCGCCGAGCGCGACCGATGCGCCGGCGCCGTCGAGCACGACCAGCCGCTCTTCGCCGCTATCGTCATTCGCTGCGGTATCGAACGCCTTGATCCTCAGCGGGATCGTCATCGGGCGCTTGTCGTCCTGCCCCGGCGTCGGCGGTACCGTCTGGTCGAGGTGGAGCGTCGCTGCGCCGCCGTGCGCGTGCTCGATCCGCGCGCGGACGCGCGGCGTTCCCGCCTGGCTGTACCAGAGGCGGAACTGCGCGAGGTCGAGCCCGGCGCCGTCTTCCATCGCCAGCACGAAATCCTCGCAGGTCGCCGCCTCGCCGTCGTGGCGGTCGAAATAGAGGTCGGTCGCCGCGCGGAACCGCTCGGGTCCCGCCAGAGTCGCCATCATGCGGATCACCTCGGCGCCCTTGTTATAGACGGTCGCGGTGTAGAAATTGGAGATTTCCTGATAGCTGTCGGGCCGGATCGGATGCGCCAACGGCCCCGAATCCTCGGGGAACTGCGCCGCGCGCAGGATCCGCACGTCCTCGATCCGCTTGACGATGGGCGAACCCATGTCGGCCGAAAAGCTCTGGTCGCGATAGACGGTGAAGCCTTCCTTCAGGCTCAGCTGGAACCAGTCGCGGCAGGTGACGCGGTTGCCCGACCAGTTGTGGAAATATTCGTGGGCGACGACGCCCTCGACGCCCTCATAGTCGACATCGGTCGCGGTGTCGGCATCGGCGAGGATGTATTTGGTGTTGAAGATGTTGAGGCCTTTGTTCTCCATCGCCCCCATGTTGAAGTCGCCGACCGCGACGATGTTGAACACCGGCAGATCGTATTCGCGGCCATAGACCTCCTCGTCCCAGCGCATCGCGCGCTTGAGCGAATCCATCGCGTGGCCGGTGCGGGCGAGATCGCCGTCGCGCACGTAGATGGCGAGATCGACCGTCTTGCCCGACATCGTGGTGAACGAATCGCGATTGGCGACGAGATCGCCCGCGACGAGCGCGAACAGATAGCTCGGCTTGGGCCAGGGGTCGTGCCACACGGCATAATGCCGCCCATCTCCCGCATCGCCGGTCTCGACGCACTCGCCATTGGCGAGCAGCACCGGGAAAGTCGCGCGGTCGCCCGTCATGCGGACGGTATAGACGGCAAGGTTGTCGGGCCGGTCGACGAACGGCACGATGCGGCGGAACCCTTCGGCTTCGCATTGCGTGCACAACATCCCGCCCGACGCATAGAGCCCCATCAGCTGGCTGTTGCGGTCGGGCGCAAGGCGCGTCTCGATGACGAGTTCGGCGGCGTCGGCGGCGATATCGACGACCAGCGCCTCGTCGCCGCCCTTGGCATCGGCGCCGTCCTTGCGCCAGGCCGTATCGACGCCATCGACGCGCAGCGCGACGGGCCAGCTGCCGTCGACGTCGAGGCGAAGCGCGCGGGCGTGACCGCCATTGCGCGCGATCGCCATCGTCGCGACGACGCGCGTTTCGGCGATGGCGAGGTCGAAATCGAGATGCACCGTCGCGACCAGCCAGTCAGGCGGCGTGTAATCCTCGCGTCGGATGGTACGCGGTTCGGGCGGGGGCGCGGCGTCCGCGCGGGTGGAATCGGCCATTGCCCACGCTTATGCGCCCCGCCGCGCCGAGACAACGGCCTTGCTCCATTTCCTCTCGAGCGGCGCTGCGCTATGGCCCGATCATGACCGAGATGCTGATTTTCGGGCCCGGCTATACCGCCGGTCGCCTCGCGCGCCGGCTGGAGGCGCGCGGCTGGGGCGTCACCGGGGTGACGCGCGAAGGCCGCGGCGGCACGATCGCGTTCGACGACGAGGACGCGGTCGCCGCCGCGCTGCGCGCTGCCAGCCACATCCTGTCGAGCGTGCCGCCCGCCAATGGCCGCGACCCGGTGCTGGCCCGCTATGGCGAGGCGATCGCGCTCGCCGGGGCGTCATGGGTCGGCTATCTCTCCTCGACCGGCGTCTACGGCCATCGCAATGGCGGCTGGGTCGACGAGGACAGCGATCTCGATCCCTCGCCGCGCGCCGATCCGCGCGCCGTCGCCGACCGCGGCTGGCAGGCGTTGCGCGGCGACATGCGCATCTTTCGCCTCGCCGGCATCTACGGGCCCGGACGCAGCGTGTTCGACCGCATCCGCGACGGCAGCGCGATCCGCGTCGAAGCGCCGGGGCAGATCACCAACCGCATCCATGTCGACGATATCGTCGGCGCGCTCCTCGCCTCGCTGACGGGGCCGGCGGGCATCTACAACCTCGCCGACGATGCCCCCACCTGCCAGCGCGCGGTGGTCGAACATGGCTGCCGGCTGCTCGGCGTCGATCCGCCGCTTTTGGTGACGATCGACGATCCGTCGCTGTCGCCGCGGACGCGATCGTTCCTCGCCGACAGCAAGCGCGTCGCCAACAACAAGGCGAAGGACCTGCTCGGCTGGACCCTCGACTATCCCGACTATCGCACGGGGTTGAAGGCGATATTGGCCGAGGAACGCGGCTAGAGCAGCGCCACGTCGATCGTGTGGAGCGCAATGCCGACGAGCCCGCCGACGAGCGTGCCGTTGATGCGGATATATTGCAGATCGCGGCCGACCGCGCCCTCGAGCCGGTCGGTGATCGTCTGCGCGTCCCAGCCGCGCACCGTTTCGCTGACCAGCTTGACCGCGCTGTCGCCATAGCTCGCCGCCATGCCGGCGACGGTGCGGCGACCGAAGCGGTTGATCGTGCGCTTGAGCGTGGCATCCTCGCTCAGCGTCGTGCCGAGCTGGCGGATCGTTTCGCCGAGCTTTCCCGCCATCGCCGAATCGGGATCGCGCGCGGCGCGCAACAGCCCGGCGCGCGTCTGTTCCCACAGGCCGTCGAGCCAGCGCACGATCGCCGGATTGTCGAGCAGCTGGTCGCGCAACCGGTCGACCTTGGCCTGCATCTCGGGATCGTATTGCAGGTCCCAGGCGAGGTTGGCGAGCGCCTCTTCGGCGCGCACGCGCAGCGGATGGTCGGGATTGTCGGCCATTTCGGCGAGCATCTTGTTGAGCCCGGTGACGATCGAATTGGCGATCGTCTCGTCGAGCCCGGTAAAGCGCAGCAGCGCATTGGCGCGATCGTGGACCATCGCGTGGATCAGGTGGCCGTTCTCGTCGAGGACATCGGCCGACCAGGCGACGAAGCTGTCGATCACCGGCTTGTGGCGTCCCTCCGCCATCGCCGCGTCGAGCGCCTGGCCGAGCAGCGGCGAAATCTCGATCGCGCGCATGCGGTCGTAGAACGCGTCGCGGACCATGCCGCCGAGCCGCTCGGGATCGAGCGCGCCCATGACGTCTGCGATCAATCGCGAGGCGCCGCCGCGCATCCTCCCCGTTCCGCCCGAGGGATTGGCGAGGAACCGCCCCGCCGCGCCCGCCAGATCGAACTTGCGCATGCGGTGCGCGATGACGCGCGGGATGAGGAAATTGTCGCGGATGAACTGCGCCAGCGTATCGCCGATGCGATCCTTGTTGCGCGGGATGATCGCGGTGTGCGGGATCGGCAGGCCCATCGGGTGGCGGAACAAGGCGGTGACCGCGAACCAGTCGGCGAGACCGCCGACCATCGCCGCCTCGGCAAAGGCGCCGACGAACCCGATCGCCGGATGAACGTCGGCGAACCAGCGCGCCGCGACATAGGTTGCCGCCATCACCACCAGCATGCCGGTCGCGACGAGGCGGACGTCGTGCCCGCCGGTCGGCAGCCGGGCGCCGAGATCGGGGATCATGCTACCGCTGCTGCGGGTCCTGGCGGGTTCGGTGTCGCTCACCCCCAAGGGAATGTCCGAGACGGCCCGCGGTTGCAAGTCACTCGGCCGGCGAGACCGCGTCGGGATGGTCGGAGGCGCGATAACCCGGCTGGCCCGGATGGCGCGCCTGCTCGTCGTCGCCCGGCTTGAAGGTCAGCAGCTTGCCGAATTTGGGGCCGAGCCATTTCTCGAAGCCGTCGGCCAGGCTGAACGACGCCGGGACGATCAGCAGCGTCAGCACGGTCGAGACGATCAGGCCGCCGATCACCACCGTGCCCATCGGCGCGCGCCACGATCCGTCGCCCGACAGCGACAGCGCGGTCGGCACCATGCCCGATGCCATCGCCACCGTCGTCATGACGATCGGTTGCGCGCGCTTGTGCCCGGCATCCATGATCGCGGTGAATTTATCGACGCCCTTGTCCATTTCCTCGAGCGCGAAGTCGATCAGCAGGATCGAATTCTTGCCGACGATGCCGAGCAGCATGAGGATGCCGATATAGACCGGCATCGAGATCGGCTGGCCGGCGATCCACAAGGCGATGAGACCGCCCAGCGGCGCCAGCAGCAACGAGCCCATGTTGACCAGCGGCGACATCACCCGCTTGTAGAGCAGGATCAGCACCGCGAGCACGAGCAGCAGCGCCGCGAGCACGGCGATGATGAAGTTGACGATCAGCTCCTGCTGCCACTTGTCCGACCCGGCGGCCTCGTTGCTGATCCCCTGCGGCAGGTTCTGCATGATCGGCAGCGCCTTGATCGCGTTGTCGGCGGTGCTCTTGATGACGCCGGGGGCGAGATCGGCGCCGACGAAGACGCGTCGCTGCTGGTCGGTGCGCTGGATCGCCGTCGGACCCGAGCCGAACGAGATTTCGGCGACGCGGCTCAATGGCACGGTGCCGCCGCTGGCGGTCGGCACCGGCAGGTTCTGGATCGTCGAGATATCGCGGCGCGATTCCTGCGGCAACATCACGCGGATCGGGATCTGGCGATCGGACAGCGAGAATTTCGCGCTGTTCTGGTCGATGTCGCCCAGCGTCGCGATGCGGATCGCCTGGCTCAGCGATGCGGTCGTCACGCCGAGCGAGGCGGCAAGGTCCTGGCGCGGCCGGACGATGATCTCGGGACGGCGCATGTCCGACGCGACGCGCGGCGCGACGACGAGCTTGCCGAGCGTCTTCATCTGTTCGACCAGCGTCGCCGACGTCTTTTCGAGCAGCGCCGGATCGGAGCCCGTCAGCATGATCGAAATGTCGCGACCCGACCCGCCGCCGCCGCCGCCGTTGTTCTGCGAAGCGAAGGTCACGCGCGCGTCCGATATCGCGGCGAGGCGGGGCGCCAGCGAGCGCTCCCACTCGACGCTCGTCATCTCGCGGTCCTCGTGCAGCGTGATGTAGACGTTGGCGCTGCCCTCGCGGATCGATTCGAGCGCGATATCGACCTCGGGCTGCGCCGACAGGATCGCGCCGACGCGATCGGCGAGCGCCTCGGTCTGCTGGATCGTGGTGCCGGGCACCATTTCGATCTTCACCTGGCTGTCGTTCGAATTGACCGTCGGCTGGAACTGCTGCGGAATGATCGCGAACATCAGCACCGTCAGCAACAGCGCGACGGTGCCGGCGACGACCGACGACCAGCGATGCTTGAGCGTCCAGCGCAGGATCGCCATATAGCGGTCCATCATCCAGCCTTCGCCGTGCGACTGCTGGCCCTTGGCTTTCAGGAAATAGGCTGCGATCATCGGCGTGATCATGCGCGCGACCGCGAGGCTCATCAGCACCGCGCCGACGACGGTGAAGCCGAAGCTCTTGAAGAACTGGCCCGAAATACCGGGCATGAGGGCCACCGGCAGGAACACCGCGACGATCGACATCGTCGTCGCGACGACCGCAAGGCCGATCTCGTCGGCGGCGTCGATCGATGCCTGATAGGCGGATTTGCCCATTCGCATATGGCGCACGATATTCTCGATCTCGACGATCGCGTCGTCGACGAGCACGCCCGCGACGAGGCCGAGCGCGAGCAGGCTGAGCCCGTTCAGGGTAAAGCCCATCAGGTCCATGAACCAGAAGGTCGGGATCGCCGACAGCGGGATCGCGATCGCCGAAATGATCGTCGAACGCCAGTCGCGCAGGAACAGGAAGACGACGATGACGGCGAGCACGGCGCCTTCGACCATCGCCTCCATCGAACTGTGATACTGGCCGCGCGTATAATCGACGCTGGTGCCGAGCGAGCGGAAGGTGATGCCGGGATTTTCGGCCTCGAGCTTGTCGAGCGCGGCGACCGCCTCGTCATAGACGGTGACGTCGGACGACCCCTTGGCGCGTTCCATGCTGAAAATGACGACCTGCTTGCCGTCGACCTTGGCGATCGAGCTCTGCTCGCCATAGCTGTCGGATACTTCGGCGATGTCCTGCAACGCGATCGTGCGACCGTTGCCGAGCGCGATCCGCGTCTGCGACAGCGCGAAGGCGGTGTCGGCATTGCCGAGGACGCGGACCGACTGGCGCGATCCGGCGATTTCGGCCTGGCCGCCGGCGGCGTTGTAGTTGACCGAGCGCAGCGCGTTGTTGATCTGCGAGGCGGTGACGCCCAGCGCCTGCATGCGCGCGGGGTCGAGAATGACGCGGATCTCGCGATCGACGCCGCCGCTGCGCCCGACATTCGCCATGCCCTCGATCCCGAGCAGGCGCTTCGAGACGGTATCGTCGACGAACCACGACAGCTGCTCGAGCGTCATGTCCGACGCCTCGACCGCGTAATAGCCGATCGGCTGGCTGGCGATGTCGACCTTGGTCACCTGCGGCTCGAGAATACCGTCGGGCAGTTCGCTGCGTGTCTGGTCGACCGCGTTCTTGACCTCGCTCACCGCGTCGTTGACGTCGATGCCGGTGCCGATCTGGAACTGGACGAAAATGCTCGCGCGCCCTTCGGACGAGGTCGAATTGATGGTGTCGACGCCGTTGATCGAACGCACCGCCGATTCGATGCGCTGCGTGATCTGGGTTTCGATCTCGGTCGGTGCCGCGCCCGGCTGAACGATCGACACCTGCACTGCGGGAAAATCGATGTCGGGGTTGTTGTTGACGTCGAGCCGCGCGAAGCTGACGAGGCCGGCGAGCAACAGACCCGCGAACAGGACCAGCGGCACCACCGGATTGCGGATCGACCAGGCCGAGATGTTACGAAAGTTCATTGAGCTTTTCCGCCGATCGTGTTCGCTTATTGGGTGGCGCGCGTGGCTTGGCCCGGCGTCTGGACAATCGTCTTGGGTTTCACCGTCTCGCCGGGGTTGAGGAAGCCGCCGGCATAGGCGACGACGCGCTCGTTGCCCGACAGGCCCGATGTGATCGTCAGCCCGGCCGCGGTCACCGTGCCCGTCGTGACCGAACGGCGGACCACCTTGTTATCCTTGCCCACGATATAGACGTAATTGCCCTTGGCATCGTTCATCACCGCCGATTCGGGCAGCACCGGCGCGCTGCTCGCGCCCGCCTTGATCGTCGCGCTGGCAAAGCCGCCGGGGCGGATGCCGCGATCGTAGGGAACCGAGATACGCGCCGTGCCCTGGCGATTTTGCGGGTCGATCACCGGCGAAATCTGCCACACCTGGCCGGCGATCTCGCGATCCGAACCGACCGGCACGACGGTGGCGGGAACGCCGACCGAAACCTGCGCGAGATCGTCTTCGCTGAGCTGCGCGAGCAGCTCCATCTCGCCGCCCTTGGCGATGCTGAACAGGACGCCCGAACCGGCGCTGACGACCTGGCCCGGCTCGACGCTGCGCGTGAGCACCAGTCCAGCTGCCGGCGCGCGGATCGACAGGCGATTGTTGCTCGCCTGCGCCTGCGCCAGTTGCGCCTGCGCCTGTGAGACGCGAGCATTGGCCGCGTCGCGGGTCGCCGTCTTGCGATCGAGATCGGCCTTTGAGATGAAGCCGCGATCGACCAGCGCGCGGGCGCGATCGAGTTCGGCCTGGGCCAGATTGGCGTCGGCCTGGGCAACGCGGACATTGGCGCTGAGCGCGCGGGCGTTTTGCGTCTGCACTGACGAATCGATGATCGCCAGCGTCTGGCCGGCGCGAACCCACTGGCCCGGCTCGACCAGGACGCGCGAGACCTGCCCCCCCTCGCCGGGGATGCCGACCGGCATTTCGCGCCGCGCCGCGAGCGAACCCGTCGCGGTGATTTCGCGCGTGACCGATTGCTTGGCCGGAACGATGACCGAAACCACCGCCGCGCCCTTGTCGCCTGCCGCGGCCTCGGCCGCCGGCGGCGCACCCGATGCGGTTTCGGCATCGCCGCCGCGCATCATCATGAACGCGATCGCCAATACGGCAATCACCGCAACGACCGCGATGATGATACGATTGCGCCGGCGTCGCCGCGCGACCTCGTCGCCCTCGCGCCATTCGGTTTCGCTACCAATCGGGACTTCTACATTCATCGCCATAACTTCCGCGCTGTCGCTACGTTTACATTTGTTGGTGTATTATCGTAATATATCACCGTCCGCAAGCGGCTTTGCGCCCATTTGCAGACGGTCGTGTCCAAAATGTGTCAATCGCGCACCGCTTAGCCGCAGCTTCGGCGCCAGACAACAAAAAGGCCCGGTAAAACCGGGCCTTTTCGATATGCTGGTGTGGAGGGTTTAGCGAACGCTGCCGCGACGCACCAGGTTGATGATCGCAAGCAGAACGACTGCGCCGATCAGCGACCACAGCAGGCCGATGGGGCTGAATTCGGTGAGCGTCGCGCCCGAACCGAAGAGTCCGCCGAGCCAGCTGCCGAGGAACGACCCGACGACACCGACGATCACGTTGAGCAGAATGCCCTGTTGCGCGTCGGTCCGCATGATGATGCTGGCGAGCCAGCCGATGATGCCGCCAACGATAATCGCGATAATGATACCCATGCTTACCTCCTGTTAAACCTGTTATTACGGCCGCTCAAAGCTGACGAGCCGTTGGACAAGTAACTGGCGAGGCGGACGATTGTTCCGTTACCGAAAGGTAATCGCAAGACCCGCTCCGTCAGGCGAACGCAAAAGGGCCGCCCGAAAGCGACCCTATGGCGATGTCGTTACGTTGTCAAAACGGATTGCGCGGGCGCGGGGGTCAGTATTTCTGCTGCCGCTCGTAAAGGTCGCGATAATGCTGGATCCGGGTCACGCGCAGGCCCGGCATCCCCGACCGATCGATCGCGCGCTGCCAGCCGGCGAATTCCTCGACCGTCAGATTGTAACGCTCGCAAACTTCGTCGACGCTCAGCAGGCCGCCGTTCACCGCCGCGACCACTTCCGCCTTGCGCCGCACGACCCAGCGCCGGGTATTTGCCGGCGGCAGCGTGTCGAGCGTCAGCGGTTCGCCGAGCGGGCCGACGACCTGACCGGGCCTGATTTTCTGGTTTTCCATCATGTCGGTGCGAAAAGCCTTTTTCTATCGTACTGATGCGTCGTTTAGGGGCAGGGACTGAATATTCGTTGAAACCCCAAGGTTAATGCGGCTTTCATTTGTCGCGATCGGCCATCCTGCGGTGGCGTCGACGGCGTCGAGATCGAAAAATTCGGCGGTCCCGCGAAATTCGGCGGACGCGTCGCCGTCGCGACCGGCGAACAGTTCGAGGCGGTATTCCTCGTCGTCGGCGGCCCCCGACGAGGCGGCCACGGCAGCGCGCACCGTCGGCGATTGCACCTGACGCAACCGCGCCAGCGTCATCAGCACCGCGAAATCGGGCTGGACGAGCGGTTGCGCCGAATCGAAAGCGCCATGGAGGAAAAGGGATTCGTTCATGGCCCTAGGCTCTAGCCGCCAAGGGTGTAGGCGACGTAAACAGCGCCTTCACACCTGATTAGGAGGGGTTAACCGAAACCGGCATCGCGGCTGGAAATCGCGGCTCGGTGCGGCTATGGAGCGGGCCTCCCATGGAAAACCTATTCGATCTTTCCGCGCCGCCAGCGCGCAGCCGCATCGTCGTCGCGATGTCGGGCGGCGTCGATTCGAGCGTCGTCGCCGGGCTTGCCGCGCGCAGCGGGGCCGAGGTGATCGGCATCACGCTGCAGCTCTACGATCACGGCGCCGCGGTCGGCCGCGCCGGCAGCTGCTGCGCCGGACAGGATATCCGCGATGCCCGCGCGGTCGCCGACCGGCTCGGCATCGCGCATTACGTCATCGACAAGGAAAGCGATTTTCGCGCCTCGGTGATCGACGATTTCGCCGACGAATATCTCGCCGGGCGCACGCCGATCCCGTGCGTCAAATGCAACATGGGGGTGAAGTTCACCGACCTGCTCGCCTTCGCCCGCGACATGGGCGCCGATTGCCTTGCCACCGGCCATTACGTCCGCCGCATCATGGGCGATACCGGCGCCGAGCTGCACCGCGCGGTCGATCCGGCGCGCGACCAGAGCTATTTCCTCTTCGCCACCACCGCGGCGCAGGTCGATTATCTGCGCTTTCCGCTCGGCGGCCTGCCCAAGGCGCGCGTGCGCGAACTCGCCGCCGAAATGGGTCTCGCGGTCGCCGCCAAGCCAGACAGCCAGGACATCTGCTTCGTTCCCGACGGCGATTATGCCGCGATCGTCAAGAAGGTGCGGCCCGAAGCCTCGCACGGCGGCAAAATCGTCGATATGAACGGACGCGTGCTCGGCCGCCATCACGGCATCGTCCATTTCACCGTCGGCCAGCGCAAGGGGCTCGACATCGGCGGCCAGCCCGAGCCGCTCTACGTCGTGCGGATCGAGGCCGATGCCCGCCGCGTCGTCGTCGGCCCGCGCCGCGCGCTCGCGGTGACGGCGGCGCGCATCGTCGAGACCAACTGGATCGGAGCGCCGCCGACCGGCCGCGTCACCGCCAAGATCCGCTCGCTCGCCAAGCCCGTCCCCGCCCGCATCGAGAGCGACCGCGTGGTGTTCGAAGCCGAGGAATATGGCGTCTCGCCCGGCCAGGCGGCGGTCATTTACGATGGTACGCGGGTGTGCGGAGGCGGCTGGATCGTCGCCACCGAAGCGGCGGCGATCGCCGAGGCGGCCTAATCTTTCCGCCCTCCGGCGGACGCCGAAGATCTATTCTTCGAGGACCATCAGGCAACCCGAAACGCCGACATAGCGCGCGCTGGCGCTGCCGAGCAGCGGCACCGACGCGGTCACCGTCCTGGTCTCGGGATCGTCGCTCAGGCTGACCAAGGCCATGCCGGGGACGAAATCGCGCTCGCAATTGCCGATATCGCGGCCTTCGACATAGCGGCACGAACAGCCGACGCGCGCGCCATAGGCGCTGCCCGCCTCGGCCTGCGCCTTGAGGCCGGGCAATTGCCAGATCAACAGCGCGACGAGTGCCGCCGCGACGGCCCATAAAACGACTTTCCGGCGCGAGTGCGCTTTGCGGTCTGTTACGGCGGTTGCGATCTTGCTATCCATGCGTCGCATGAACCGCAAAACCCTGTCGCTGGCAAGCCTCGCGCTCGCGCTGTGCGGCGTTACCGCCGCGATGGCGGTGACGCGGGGCGACGTGTCCGCACCCGCCGCGCCCTCCGCCACGCTCGCCCTTCCCGCCGATGCCGACCGCGCCGCGGTGGCGCGCATCGTCGATGGCCTGTTCGATCCCGCGACCAAGGGCGAAACGCGCGCGCTGCTCGTGCTCAAGGACGGCGCCCCGATCGTCGAACGCTATGGCGCCGGCTTCGACCCCGATTCGAAACTGATCAGCTGGTCGATGGCCAAGACCGTCACCGCGATGCTGACCGGCATGATGATCGCCGACGGCAAGCTGTCGCTCGACGCGCCCGCGCCGGTGCCGGCATGGCAGCGGCCGGGCGATCCGCGCGGCGACGTCACCTTGCGCCATCTGCTCCACATGTCTTCGGGCATCGAGCATGTCGAGAACGGCGACCCCGCCTATGACAGCGACACCGTGCGGATGCTGTTCCTCGGCGGCGCGGGCGACATGGCCGCCTATGCCGAGGGCAAGCCGCTCGCCGCGCGGCCCGACGAGGTCTATAATTATTCGAGCGCGACGAGCGTCATCATCGCCGACATCTTGACGCGCGCGCTGACGCCGAGCCGCGATCCGGCGGCGCGCCGCGACGCGATGCTGCGCTATATTCGCGGCCGCCTGATCGAACCCGCCGGCATCGCCAGCCTGACGCCCGAATTCGATGCCCATGGCACGATGATCGGCGGATCGATCATGCACGCCACCGCGCGCGATTACGCCAGGCTGGGTGAGCTGCTGCGCAACGACGGCAATGCCGGCACCAACGGCGACGGCGCCCGCCTGTTGTCGCACGGCTGGATCGCCTTCATGCGGACGGGGTCGCCCGCCGATCCCGGCTATGGCGGCCATCTGTGGCTCAACAAGGCGCGCGCGCCGGGCCTCGACCAGGCGCTATGGCCCGGCCAGGGCGACGCCGACATTTTCGCCTTTCTCGGCCATCAGGGCCAGTTCATCGTCGTCGCCCCGTCGCGGCGGCTGACGATCGTCCGGCTCGGCATTTCGACCAAGGAGGAAATCGCGCATGTCCGCGACGGCCTCAGGGACCTGGCGAACGCGCTGTGAGCAAGGGCTTCCTTCATGGCACCGTTCATGAGGCAGGCGCCGACATGCGGGTCGCGCTGGAGGCCGATCGCGACACGTTCGCATTGTGGCAGGGCCTGACGCCGCTCGGCCGCAACGAATTCATCTGCTGGGTCGACGATGCCAAGCGGGACAAGACGCGCGCGCGCCGCATCGCGCGCACCGGCGAGGAACTGCGCGAAGGAAAACGCCGTCCCTGCTGCTGGCCCGGCTGCATCCACCGCACCGACAAGGCGCCGAGCGCGTGGCAACAGGCGGTGCTGATCGACAAGCAGGCGAAATAGAGGGCGAGGCGCTGACTTTGCGGTGCGCGGTTTGACTATGGATGGCCTGTAAACAGCAGGTCGATAGGGTAGGGAAGCGCGAGGGGTGGCATATTGCAGCGGTTAAAGTACTGCAGAGAAATAGTTTCTTCGTCAGTTGGGCCGTCATGGCGGGCAAAGCTGCGGCAGGCGAACAAAGTCACCACATTCTCGACCTGGTCTCCGTTCGGATAGGTGTAGCGAAATTCGGCCCCTCCGAAAACGCCGACAATTTTCACCACTTCGACCGCCAGCCCGGTCTCCTCTCGAACCTCGCGCACGATCGCCTGTTGCGGCGTTTCGCCCGGCTCGATTGCGCCTGCTGGCAAGCTCCAGCCCTGCCCGGCAGACTTTTCCTGTAAGAGGAGGCGTCCCATGTCATCGTGTATCACAGCCGCAACACCTGGAACCATGAGCAAGTCGCTGCCCACCTTGCGGCGCAAAATCCTAAGATAAGAAATATCGGCCATGGGAGATCTCTCCAAGAGCAGGTTCCCTGCGGCAACGAAGGTCATGACGTCGACCAGCCTCGGCAAACTAAACCCGCATCACGCCTTCGATCACCGTCACGCATTTGCCCGTCAACACCGCGCGGTCGCCGGCGAGGCGGCACTCGATGCGCCCGCCGCGCTTGCTCGCCTGCCACGCGGTGAAACTCTCGCGGCCCAGCCGGTCGGACCAGTAAGGCGTCAAGATGCAGTGCGCCGATCCGGTGACGGGGTCTTCGGGAACGCCCGCGGCGGGGGCGAAGACGCGGCTGACGATGTCGCTGCCATAGGCGCTGCCCGCACCCGGCGCGGTCGCGATGTAGAGGATATTGCCCGCTGCGGTCAGCGCCGCCATGTCGGGTTCGAGCGCAAGAATCGCGTCGGCGTCGCGATAGACGAACACCGCATAGCGTCCGGGATGCCACAGCGTCGCTTCGACGGAGCCGCCCATCGCGGCGGCAAGTTCGGGCAGGTCGCGCGGTTCGGGTTTCCAGGCCGGCAGGCCGAGCGCATAGCCGTCGCCGTCGCGATCGACCGAAAGCACGCCCGAGCGGCGCGTGCGGAACGTCACGCGGTCGGCATCGCCCTCGCTCAACACGACATGGCCGCTCGCCAGCGTCGCATGGCCGCACAGCGCGACCTCGTCGGTCGGGGTGAACCAGCGCAGCTCGAAATCGGCCGCGCCGCTGTCGTCGGGCAGGTAGAAGGCGGTTTCGGACAGGTTGTTCTCCTGCGCGATGGCCTGCAACTCCGCGTCGGACAACCAGTTATCGAGCGGCATGACCGCCGCCGGATTGCCGGCAAAGGGCGCATCGGCAAAGGCGTCGACCTGGACCAGCGGGATGATCTGCGGCGCGCTCATGGATTTCCTCCCTCTAGCTTTTCCATTTCGTCGGCTTCGACCATCGGGTTGTCGGGCTCGTCGATATGCCCCGCGGGGTCGATGTGGATCAGCACCTCGGTCCCGGGAAATTCGCGCGCCATTTCCTCCTCGACGCGCTCGACGATGTCGTGCGCCTCGCGGACCGACAGATCGGGGTCCATCCAGACGTGGAACTGGACGAAATCGTTATGCCCGCTGGTGCGCGTCCTGAGGTCGTGGAGATTCTCGAGCTCGGGAAAGCGGCTCGCGATTTCGACGAAGCGCAGGCGTTTTTCCTCGGGCCATTCCTTGTCCATCAGCTGGTCGATCGCGCGGCTCGACGCGCGCCACGCGCCATAAGCCAGCCACGCAGCGATCAGGATGCCGATCGCCGGATCGGCGCCGCGCAGCCCGAGCAGCTGGTCGAGGACGAGCGCGACGATGACGCCGAGGTTGAGCAGCAGGTCGCTCTGGTAATGGACATGGTCGGCCTCGATCGCGACCGAGCCGGTGTTCGCGATGATCGCGCGCTGATAGGCGAGCAATGCCAGCGTCACCGCGATCGCGACGACCGACACGCCGATGCCGAGTTCGGCCTGCGCGGTGACCTCGCCGTTGAGCAGCCGGTCGATCACGCGCCAGCCGATGCCGATCGCCGACAGCGAGATCAGCGTCACCTGGAACAATGCGCCGAGCGCCTCCGCCTTGCCGTGGCCGAAGCGGTGATCCTCGTCGGCGGGCATCGCGGCATGGCGCACGACGTAAAGCGTCACAAGCGAGGCGAAGACGTCGAGCGCGGTATCGGCAAGACTGCCGAGCATCGCCACCGATCCCGTCGTCCACGCCGCCCACGCCTTGAGGCCGAGCAGGAACAGGGCGGTCGTCACGCTGGCGATCGCCGCGCGCTGGTTCATGTCGGCATGACCCTCGCGATGCTTGGTGCGGGCACCGCTCATGGATAGAGCATCGCGGTCGTCCAGCCGTCGCCGCTGCGCCGGTACAGCCAGCGTTCGTGCAGCCGGTGCGGCCGGTCGCGCCAGAATTCGATCCGCTCGGGCGTCAGGCGAAAGCCCGACCAGTGCGGCGGTCGCGGCACGTCGCCGCCAGCGAACCGCGCCTCGATCTCGGCAAAACGCGCCTCGAAACTGGCGCGGTCGGCGAGCGGGCGCGACTGGTCCGACGCCCAGGCGCCGAGCTGCGAATCGCGGCCGCGCGTCGCGAAATAGGCGTCGGCCTCGTCCGCCGACACGCGCGCGAGCGGGCCTTCGACGCGCACCTGGCGGCGCAGCGTCTTCCAGTGGAACAGCAGCGCGGCGTGCGGATTGGCGAGGATTTCGCCCGCCTTGCGGCTTTCGCAATTGGTGTAGAAGACGAAGCCGTCGGGCCCGTGCCCCTTGAGCAACACCATCCGCAGCGACGGATGCGCATCGGCGGTCGCGGTGGCGAGCGCCATCGCATTGGCGTCGTTGGGTTCGCTGCCCGACGCCTCGTCGAGCCACGCGCCGAACAGGGCGACGGGATCGGCGGTGGGGGGCGAGAGCGTCATGCGCGCCTTCTAGGCATCGCACCCGCCTCTCGCAACGGCCAACCCGCTTGACCTTTGCCCCCATCGCCCCACATGATTTGGCGCAACGCGAACCAACCCCCGCCGGAGCCGAGAAAAGAGCAGTATGGCCGATCCCTATGCGACCCTGGGCGTGGCCCGCACCGCCAGCGAGGCCGATATCAAGAAAGCATATCGCACCCTCGCCAAGGAACTGCATCCCGACAAGAACAAGGACAATCCCAAGGCGTCGGAGAAATTTTCCGACGTCACCAACGCGTACGACCTGCTCAGCGACAAGGACAAGCGCGCGCGCTTCGACCGCGGCGAGATCGACGCCGACGGCAATCCGACCTCGCCCTTTGGCGGCGGCTTCGGCGGTGGCGGCGGCGGGTTTCGCGGCCAGCCGGGCGGCGCCGGCGGGTTCGGCGGCCAGCCGGGCGGCTTTTCCACCGACGATGTCGATCTCGGCGACCTGTTCGAGGGGCTGTTCGGCGGCGGCAGCGGACGCTCGCGCGGCGGCTTCGGCGGCGGCGGCTTCGGCCAGGGTGGCGCGCGGCGCAACGTCCCGCCGCCCAAGGGCGCCAACGTCGCCTATCGCCTGCCGGTCAGTTTCATCGATGCCGCGACCCTGGCCAAGCAGCGCATCACGCTCGCCGACGGCAAGACGATCGACCTCAAGCTGCCCGTCGGCATGGAGCACGGCACCCAGATGCGCCTGTCGGGCAAGGGCCAGCCCGGCCCCGGCGGCCCCGGCGACGGCATCGTCACGCTCGAGATCAAGCCGCATCCGTTCTTCCGCCGCGACGGCGACGACATCCGGCTCGACGTGCCGATCACGCTCGGCGAGGCGGTGCGCGGCGACAAGATCAAGGTCCCGACGGTCGACGGCGCGGTGATGGTGACCGTTCCCGCCGGCACGTCGAGCGGCAAGACGCTGCGCCTCAAGGGCAAGGGATTTTCGACCAAAGGCGGCAAGGGCGCGCGCGGCGACCAGCTCGTCACGCTGATCGTCGACCTGCCCGCGGGCGACCCCGAGCTCGACACGTTCGCCGCCCAATGGAAAGACAAACGCAACGTTCGCAGTGAGTTGGGCGTTTAGCAGCGATGACCGCCGATCCCGTTTCGCCGCCCGCCCCGCTCGGTCCCAAGGTCGAGGATCCGGCAAGCGACGATACCCAGGCCAAGGTCGTCGAGGTCGATCAGGCGATCGCCGGCGAAATCGCCGCCACCGGCCATTCGCCCGAAACGCCCGAGGCGCGCGCCGAGCGCGAGGCGCGACTGAGGCTGATCATGCGGCGCGGATACAAGCGCGTCGCGCCCGGCAGCCGCTTTTTCGCGGTCGCCAAGCGCGTGTTGATCGGCACCTATTTCGACGGCTTCATCCACGCCGGCAACCTCGCCTATATGGCGCTGATCGCATTGTTCCCGTTCTTCATCCTCGCGACCGCGCTGCTCAGCGCCTTCGGCCAGACGCAGGGCGGCATCGACGCGATCAACGCGGTGTTTTCGACGATGCCGCCATCGGTCGCGGCGACGCTGGCGGAACCGGTCAAGGAGGTGCTCGCCGCGCGCACCGGCGCGCTGCTGTGGCTCGGCGCCGCGGTCGCGCTGTGGACCGTCGGCAGCCTGCTCGAAACGATCCGCGACATCCTGCGCCGCGCCTATGGCACCAAATATTCGAAAAGCTTCTGGCATTACCGGCTCTATTCGATCGGCATCATGGTCGGCGCGGTATTCCTGCTGATGCTGTCGTTCGCCGCGCAGGTGCTGATCACCGGGATCGACCAGTTCATCACCGTGCTGCTCCCCGACCGGCTCGATGCCGTGGCCGAAATCCTGTTGTCGCGCGGGCTGTCGGCGTTCGGCCTGTTCCTCGCGCTGTACCTGCTGTTCTATTCGCTGACGCCGAAGAAATACCGCGTCACCAAATGCCCCAAATGGCCCGGCGCGCTGGCGACGACGATCTGGTGGGTGCTGGTGACAATGGCGCTGCCGCCGCTGCTGCGCGGCCTGCTCGCCTACGACCTCACCTATGGCAGCCTTGCCGGTGTCATGGTCGCGTTGTTTTTCTTCTACCTTGTCGGGCTCGGCGTCGTTATCGGGGCCGAACTCAATGCCGCGCTGGCGGAATCGCCCGAGGAATGCGAAGGCAGGATCGGCCAGACCGACAATCGAGCACGAAAGAACGGGGACGCAAGATGACCAAATTGATGGCGGGAAAACGCGGGCTGATCATGGGCCTGGCCAACGACAAGTCGCTCGCCTGGGGCATCGCGCAAAAGCTCGCCGAGGCCGGCGCCGAACTCGCCTTTTCATATCAGGGCGAGGCGCTCGCCAAGCGCGTCCGCCCGCTCGCCGAGAGCCTGGGCAGCGACTTCCTGATCGAATGCGACGTCGCCGACATGACCGCGCTCGACACCGCTTTTGCCGAATTGAAGGCGCGCTGGGAGACGATCGATTTCGTCGTCCACGCGATCGGCTTTTCCGACAAGAACGAGCTGCGCGGCAAATATGTCGACACCAGCCTCGACAATTTCCTGATGACGATGAACATCAGCGCCTACAGCCTCGTCGCCGTCGCCCAGCGCGCCGCCGCGATGATGCCGCCGCTGACCGAGGACGGCAAAGGCGGCGGGTCGATCCTGACCTTGAGCTATTACGGCGCCGAAAAGGTCATCCCGCATTACAACGTCATGGGCGTCGCCAAGGCGGCGCTCGAGACCAGCGTCAAATATCTCGCCAACGACCTCGGCCCCGACGGCATCCGCGTCAACGCGATTTCGGCCGGCCCGATCAAGACGCTCGCCGCCTCGGGCATCGGCGATTTCCGCTATATCCTCAAATGGAACGAATATAACGCGCCGCTGCGCCGCAACGTCACGATCGACGATGTCGGCGGCGCCGGCCTCTACATGCTCAGCGACCTGTCGTCGGGCGTCACCGGCGAGGTTCACCATGTCGACGCGGGCTATCACACCGTCGGCATGAAACAGGAAGACGCGCCCGACATCTCGGTGTCGTGACAATCGCTGCGTTTTTGTGGGGGCAAGTTTGTGCCCTTATGGCAGGTGCCCTCTTCATAATTATGGAGTGGTTGCGAATGCGGCATTGGCCTTCGGCTGTCATTGAAGGTCTTCGAATGTGGGGCTTCATGGCGATTTCATTGTTCACCATCTGGTTTGCAGTGAACGTTGAAGACGCCATCGCTCGTATCGGTATCGCCCTGGTTTCTCCGATCATTGCTGCTCTGATAGTGAACAATAGCTATATGGTTCTCCGCCAGAGACTTACTGGTAAGAAAAACCAGTGAGCGTCAACACCTTCGGCCGCCTGTTTCGCGTCACGACCTGGGGCGAAAGCCACGGCCCCGCGATCGGCTGCGTCGTCGACGGCTGCCCTCCCGGGATCGAACTGGGCGAAGCCGACATCCAGCCGTGGCTCGACCGGCGCAAACCGGGCGGGTCGCGCCATGTCAGCCAGCGCCGCGAAAGCGATACCGTCCGCATCCTGTCAGGCGTGTTCGAAGGACGCACCACCGGCACGCCGATCAGCCTGATCATCGACAACGAGGATGCGCGCTCGAAGGACTATGCGAACATCGCCAGCGCCTATCGCCCCGGTCATGCCGATTACGTCTATGACGCCAAATACGGCCTGCGCGACTGGCGCGGCGGCGGCCGGTCGAGCGCGCGCGAGACCGCGATGCGCGTCGCCGCCGGCGCGATCGCGCGGAAGGTCATCGGCGCGATCGGCATCCGCGCGCATCTCGTCGAGATCGGCGGCGACCGCGCGACGCGCTTTGCCGCGCAGCATCTCGATGGCAGCGACCTCCATTGCGCCGATCCCGACGCCGAGGAGCGCTGGGTCGCCATGCTCGACAAGGCGCGCCGCGCGGGATCGTCATTGGGCGCGGTGGTCGAGGTGATCGCCAGCGGCGTCCCCGCGGGCTGGGGCGCGCCGGTCTATGGCAAGATCGACGCCGATATCGCGAGCGCGATGATGGGGATCAACGCCGCCAAGGGGGTCGAGATCGGCGACGGCTTCGCCGCCGCCCGGCTGACCGGCGAAGAAAACGCCGATGCGATGCATCCGGGAGAGGCTGGCGGACCGCCGGGCTTCGCCAGCAACCATGCCGGCGGTACCGCGGGCGGCATCACCACCGGCCAGGACCTGGTCGCGCGCGTCGCGTTCAAGCCGACGAGCTCGATCCGCTCGCCGGTCGACACGATCGCGGCCGACGGCGGCGCGACGAGCATCGCGACGACGGGTCGCCACGACCCGTGCGTCGGCATCCGCGCGGTGCCGGTGGTCGAGGCGATGATGGCGCTCGTCTTGGCCGATCAAATGCTGCACCATCGCGGGCAATGCGGATGATTCGCATGCGGGGCGCCCAATGATCGACATCATCCGCATCTTCATCGAAGAGCACCAGGCGCTGATCGGCCTGATCATCCTCGCCGCGATGCTCGTCGGCTTCGTCCTCGAACGCTTTCCCGCGACCGTCGTCGCGATCATCGGCGCATGCACCTTCGTATTTCTCGGCATCCTCGATTCGAAGGGGCTGTTTTCGGTCTTCGCGAACGAGGCGCCGATCACGATCGCGGCGATGTTCATCCTGTCGGGTGCGCTGCTGCGCACCGGCACGGTCGACGCGATCGCCAACGCGATCATCAAGCGCGCGGGCAAGCATCCCCGGCTCGCGGTGGTCGAGATGTTCGTCGGCATCTACGTCGCGTCGGCGTTCATGAACAACACGCCCGTCGTCGTCGTGATGATCCCGATCATCATCCGCCTGGCGGGCGCGATCAAGGTCAGCCCCAAGAAGCTGCTGATCCCGCTGTCGTACGTCTGCGTCCTCGGCGGCACGACGACATTGATCGGCACGTCGACCAACCTGCTCGTCGATTCGGTCGCGCGCGGCGCGGGCATGGAGGGTTTCGGCATCTTCTCGATTACGCCCTACGGCCTCGTCGCGGGCATTTCGGGGATGCTCGCGCTGATCTTCATCAGCCGCTGGCTGCTGCCCGGAGACAAGGATTCGGGGCCCGTCGTCGCCGACGAGAGCGCGGGCTTCCTGACCGAGGTGACGCTGACCAAGGACAGCGAACTGGCGGGCCGCAAGATCGCCGACCTGCCGCTGTTCAAGCGATCGAAGATCCAGGTCATCGCGCTCAAGCGCGGCGGCCGATTCCAGCGCACCGACATCGGCAAGGAAACGCTGGGCATGGGCGACCGCCTGGTGCTCCGCCTCGATGCGGCGGAACTGCTGACGCTCCGCCAGAACGAGGATTACGAGGTCGGGCTGACGGCGGGCGATGCCGATGTTCCGACCAATGCGGTAGGCCTCGTCGAGGCGACGATCGCGCCGTCGCACCCGAGTATTGGCCAACGTCTGATCGACATTCCCTTTCTCAGCAACTTGCGCGTGCGCATCCTGGGGGTGTCGCGCTTTCGCAAGGTGCCCGGACCCGACCTGCCCAATGCGCGCATCCATGCCGTCGATCGGCTGCTGATCACCGGCGCCGAACGCGACATTCGTCACCTCTACGGCAATCCCTATCTCTATTCGGTCGGCGAGACGCTGGTGCGCGAATTCCGCCGCGACCGCGCGCCGATCGCGATCGGCGCGCTTGCCGCGGTCGTCATCTTGTCGGCGCTCGGCATGCTGTCGATCGGCATCGCCGCGATCATCGCGGTCGGCGTCATCCTGCTGACGCGCTGCATCGATGCCGAGGAAGCGTGGACCTCGATCGAGGGCAATGTCCTGGTCCTCATCTTCGCGATGCTCGCGGTCGGCCTCGCGCTCGAAAAGGCGGGCAGCGTGTCGCTGATCGTCGATGCGCTGACGCCGATGCTGCGCGATGTCCCGGCCTGGGCGCTGGTCGCGGCGGTCTATATCCTGTCGGTGCTGCTGACCGAGATCGTCACCAACAATGCGGTCGCGATCGTCGTCACGCCGATCGTCATCAAGCTCGGCACCGACCTCGGCGTCGATCCCCGGCCGCTCGTCATCGCAGTCATGTTCGCCGCCTCGGCGAGCTTCGCGACCCCGATCGGATACCAGACCAACACGCTCGTCTATGCCGCCGGCGGCTATCGCTTCATCGACTTCTTTAAGGCGGGCATTCCGCTGACATTGTGCGTCGGCCTCGCCACCGTCATCGCGATCACCTTGCTGGGCTGAACGCCGCCCGCGCGAGCGGCGCTTGCCTGGCGCCAGGCGCTTGGCTAGCGTGCCGCCTTGGCCGCTTGGCGCCGCGAACTGCAGGGGGATGAGACGATGCTAGGCTGGTGGTTCCGGATTCCCCTGTGGCAACGCGTCGTCGGCGCGCTCATCCTCGGCATCGCCGCGGGCCTTTGGTGGGGTCCCGATGCCGAGCAGATCAAGTGGATCGGCGATTTCTTCATCCGCTCGATCAAGATGCTCGTGGTGCCGCTGATCTTCTTCAGCCTCGTCTCGGGCGTGGCCGCGATCGGCGACGTCAAGAAACTCGGCAAGATCGGCGGCCGCGCGCTGCTGCTGTTCGTCGTCACCGGCCAGATCGCGGTGTGGCTCGGGCTGCTGCTCGGCAGCGTGTTCAAACCCGGCCTCGGCATCGACACCTCGACGATCGAGATGGGCGAAACCCCCGCGCCGACGGTCACGAGCTGGACCGACATGATCCTCTCGATCGTGCCGCAAAGCCCGGTCCAGACGATGGCCGACGTCAACGTCCTGCCGCTGATCGTCTTCGCGCTGCTGATCGGCATCGGCATCCTGATGGCCAAGGAAGAGGGCGAGCCCGTCGCGAAGATCTTCGATTCGGGATCGGTCATCATGCAGAAGGTGACGATGATCGTCATGGAGCTGACCCCGTTCGGCGTCTTCGCGCTGATGGCATGGGTCGCGGGCAGCTTCGGCACCGATGCGCTGCTCAGCCTCGCACAGGTCGTCGGGCTCAACTATCTCGGCTGCCTGCTGATCATCTTCGTCATGTATTCGGCGATGATCAAGTTCCTCGCCAAGCTGCCGGTGATCGACTTTTTCCGCGGCATCGTCGACGCGATGGCGGTCAGTTACTCGACCGCATCGTCGAACGCGACGCTGCCGGTGACGATGCGCTGCACCCAGCGCAACCTCGGCGTATCGAAAAGCGTGTCGAGCTTCGTCGTCTCGCTCGGCGCGACGATCAACATGAACGGCACCGCGATGTACCTCGGCCTCGCGACGTTGTTCGGCGCGCAATTGTTCGGCGTCGACCTGTCATGGGGCGATTATTTCATGATCTCGCTCACCGCCACGCTGGGCGCGATCGGCGCGGCGGGAATTCCCGGCGCGGGGCTGATCATGATGGCGCTGGTGTTCGGCAGCGTCGGCGTGCCGCTCGAAACGATCGCCTTCATCGCCGGCATCGACCGGATCATGGACATGATGCGCACGACGACCAACGTCAGCGGCGACGCCGCGGTCGCGGTCACCGTCGCCGCGATGACCGGCGAAATCGATATCGAGGAAATGATATCGGCCGACGACGTCTGAACGTCGCCGGCCGATATTCGTCGCTTGAGCGCGGGCCTGGTCGCTTGAGCGCGGCTTAGTCGTCGCGCTTGGTCTCGCTGCGCTTCTTGCTTTCGACCCGCGCCGCTCCCCGCGCCGATCGGGCATCGTTCGAGCGCGCGACCGGAGGGGCTTCACGGACCTGCGGACGCGCGACCGGCGCCGGCGGGGCCGCGCGTTGCGGCTGCGGAGCGACCCGTTCGATCCTGCGATCGACGCGCCGTTCGCGCCTGTCGGCCCTGGCCACCGGCGCAGCCTGCGTCCGCTCGATCCGTTCGATCATCGGACGACGCGCCTCGGGGCCGCGGGTCCGATTGCCATCGGTCGCATCGCCCTGGCGGCGCTGCGTCCGCCGGACCGAATCGATGATCTGGTCGCCTACGCCGCCGGACTGCGCGCCGCGGCGATCGCCGCGCCGGCCGTCTCGATGGTCGTCGCGGTGGCCGTCGCGATTGCGCCAGCCGTCGCGGTCATGGCCGCCCGATCCGCCGCGATGCTGCCAGTTGTAGCCGGCGCGTCGGCCGCCCCAATAGCGCAGATAATTGCCGTAGAGCTGGCGACGCGCGCCGCGACGGTCGAACATATAGGTGCCGTAGCCGGGATAGTAATAATCGTTCCACCAGCCGCCGCCGAAGCCGATATTGACCGAAAAGCCGTTGCGATAATCGTCGCGGTCGTAGCAGTCGTAATCGGTATAATAATCGTAATAGCCGCCATAGGCGTCGTAACAGCGGTCGTTATAGGCATAGCCCGACGCGCCATAGCCATCGTCGTAATAGCCGTTGCTGCCGTAGCTGCCATAGCCGCCCATCGACATGCAGCCGCTCGCGCCCAGTGCGGTCAGGCTAGCGAGAGCGATCTTCCATCCAAATTGTTTCATCGTGTTTCACCCACATCGCCGGATTCCGCCCGATTGCGGCCAGCCACCCTCTGGTGCTTCCCAGGCGACTCCGGCAGTTTGTCTCTCCTATTGCACGCTTCCACTTGAATTTCAGGTGAATAGGCGACTTACTTGCATCAGTGTCAGTAAAGCGGTATCGCGTGGCAAAAGATAGCCGGGAGACGAACCGATGACCGCCCATGCCGCACTGCTGCGCGAAAATCCGCACTGGAAGCCCTGGCCCGCGGGCAGCACGCTCGACCACATTCCCGGCGAGGACGGCTGGCCGGTCGTCGGCGTGACGCTGCGCCAGCTCAAGGATCCGGCCAGGTTCAGCCGCGAGATGGTCGCCAAGCACGGCAAGGTCTATCGCGTGAACAGCTTCGGCAATCGCCAGGTCGCGCTCGTCGGGGCCGAGGCGAACGAGCTCGTCCTGTTCGATCGCGGCAAGATCTTCAGCTCCGAACAGGGCTGGGGTCCCGTGCTCTACCGCGTCTTTCCGCGCGGGCTGATGCTGATGGATTTCGACCATCATCGCATGGACAGGAAGACGCTGTCGGTCGCGTTCAAGCCCGAACCGATGCGCAAATACGCCGAAAGCCTGAACGCGGGCATCGCGCCGCGCATCGCGCAATGGAGCGGCCGGACGCTCAAATTCTATCCGGCGATCAAGCAGCTGACGCTCGATCTCGCCGCGACCAGCTTTCTCGGCATCCCGCTCGGCCCCGAGGCGGAAAAGATCAACCAGGCGTTCGTCGACGAAGTGCGCGCCTCGATCGGCATCGTGCGATCGCCGCTGCCGTTCACCGCGATGGGCCGCGGCGTCGCCGCGCGCGACTATCTCGTCGATTATTTCAGCCGCCAGGTCCCCGCGCGGCGCGAATCGGACGGCGACGACATCTTCACCCAGATCTGCCAGGCGCGCGACGAAAACGGCGACTTGCTGTCGGTCGAGGCAATCGTCGACCACATGAACTTCCTGATGATGGCGGCGCACGACACGATCACCAGCTCGATCACCTCGACGGTGATGCTGCTCGCGCAGAATCCCGAATGGCAGCAGCGGCTGCGCGAGGAGATGCTGGGCGTCGCCGGCGCGGGCGAACAGATCACGCACAATGCGCTCGGCGAGCTGACGCTGACCGAATATGCCTTCAAGGAGGCGCTGCGGCTGATCCCGCCGGTGCCCGCGATCCCGCGTCGCGCGCTCGCAGATTTCGAATTCCAGGGCTACAGGATCCCGGCGGGCACGCAGCTCGGCATCAACCCGGCCTTCACCCATCACATGGAGGAATATTGGCCCGAGCCCGAAAAGTTCGATCCGATGCGCTTCGAACCCGAGCAGGTCCGCGGTCGCCACAAATATGCCTGGGTGCCGTTCGGCGGCGGCGCGCACATGTGCCTCGGCCTGCACTTCGCCTATATGCAGGCGAAGATATTCCTCCATCACCTGCTGACCACGCACCAGATCGAGATCGCGCCGGGCTACAAACCCGACTGGCATCTGTGGCCGATCCCGCGCCCCAAGGACGGGCTGACGGTGACCTTCAGGCCGCTCTAATGGCGGCGGCCGGCGATTGGTTGCAAATGTAAATATTGACAGGCGCCCGGCGAGCCGCTCGATTGGCCGCATGACGACGGCCGCGCCTGCATCCGCCCTTCAGGGTCTCTCCCCCGCCTCGGCAAAGCGGGGCGCGTGCGCGCGCTATGCCTATCGCTCCACTTATCGCCGCCGGGCGGTTTTCGACTAGCGCGCGTCGCCCGACACGCGGTCTTTCGAAACCCCGCCCGGACATCCCGGCGGGGTTTTTCTTTGTGGCCAAGGAATTCCCGACATGGATATGCAAACAACGACGATCAAGGAGCTGCACGGCCTCGCCGCGTCGCCGCTGCCGCCGCCCGAGGCCGCGCCCGACTGGACGGTGCCGCAGCGTTGGGAGCGATTTACCGCCGCCGACCACGCGGTCTGGGACCTGCTCTTCGCCCGTCAGGTGGAGCTGCTGCAGGGGCGCGCGGTGTCGGCCTTTCACGACTGCCTCGATATCCTCAGCCTGTCGCGTCCTGGGGTGCCCAATTTCGCCGAGCTCAACGCGGCGCTGATCGCGCGCACCGGCTGGCGCGTCGTCGCCGTCCCCGGCCTGATTCCCGACGACATCTTCTACGCGCACCTGGCGAAACGCCAGTTTCCCGCGGGCAATTTCATCCGCAGCGCCGACGCGCTCGATTATCTCGAGGAGCCAGACGTGTTCCACGACGTCTTCGGCCACGTCCCGCTGCTCGCCGATCCCGCCTTCGCCGATTTCATCGAGACGCTCGGGCATATCGGCCTCGCCGCGCTCGCCAGCGGCGATCTCGCAGCGGTCGCGCATCTCTACTGGCGCACCGTCGAATTCGGCCTGGCGCGCGAGGACGGCGAACTGCGCATCTATGGCGCGGGCATCTTGTCGAGCTTCGGCGAGACGCGCTTCGCGCTCGAAAGCCCCGAACCGCAGCGGATCGATTTCGACCTCGAAGCGGCGATGACGACGCCGTACCGGTCGGACCGCTTCCAGGACCGCTATTTCGTCCTCGATCGCTTCGAGGACGTGCTCAAGCTGGCGGATCGGAAGCGGTGGGCCCACTAGGGAGATGGCGGCTCACCTTCCTGTCGAGCAGATCGACCAGAACAGGATCCATGAATTCGTAATCGTCGGGAATATTAAGACAGATCATTCGCTTGCCGTTCATCTGGCGACGAAAACGATCCTGCATCTTGGTTCGGTGCACAGGCTCCATAACGAATATCAGGTCGGCCCAAGCGATCAGCTCGTCCGATAATGGATTGTCGGCACCGCGATTGGTGCCGGCCGACGTGACCTCGATATCGCTGCGGGTAGAAAAAACCTGCTCTGCCGTGGGGCTGCGCAACCGATTCTGACTGCAGACGAACAGGACTCTGATCACACCGTGAAGCTTTCCCCGCAGCCGCAGGCGCCCGTGGCATTGGGGTTGGCGAAGGTGAAGCCGGCGGCGAAATCGTCCTCGACCCAGTCCATCACCGACCCGATCAGATAGAGCACCGATCCGCCATCGACGTAGAATGTGCCGCCGGGGGTCTCGATCTTCTCGTCGAAGGCGAGTTCTTCGGTGACGTAATCGACCGAGTAGGCAAGGCCCGAACAGCCGCGCCGCGGGGTCGAGAGCTTGACCCCGATCGCGTCGCCCGGCGCGCGCGCCATCAGGTCGGCGATGCGCGCCTCGGCCGCGGGCGTCAGCGTGATCGCCGCGGGACGGGGGCGGGCCGTCGTCTTGGTCTGGGGATCTGCTTTACTCATAATTCAAAATCCGTTCGGGCTGAGCCTGTCGAAGCCCTGCCCTTCCTCTTAAGAAACCCAACCCTTCGACAAGCTCAGGGTGAGCGGGATTAGCTGTCAGCCTTCAAACCATCATAACATGCCCAGTTCGAGCTTGGCCTCGTCGCTCATCTTCTGCGGGTCCCAAGGCGGGTCCCAGACGAGTTCGACATCGGCGATGCCGACGCCGGGCACCGCGCCGACGCGCAGCTCGACCTCGGCGGGCATCGACTCGGCGACCGGGCAATGCGGCGTCGTCAGCGTCATCTTGACCGTCGCGTGACCGTCATCGGTCACCGATACGTCGTAGATCAGGCCGAGATCGTAGATGTTGACCGGGATTTCGGGGTCGTAGATTTCCTTGATCGCCTCGACGATCGCCGCCTGCAGGTCGCTGCCGGGTTCGGCCGCCGACGGCTCGGGCGGCTTGGCCGAGAGGAATCCTTCGAGATAGTCGCGCTTGCGCTCGAACGTCTCGCGCACGCCGCCCTCGCTCATCTGCTCGGCCTCGTGCGGCGACGGCGCCATGATCGGGGCGCGCGCCGGGGCGACGCCTGCGTCCTCGACCTTCGCGCGCTGCGGCTTGGCGACCGCATCGACGGTCTCGGTTTCGATCTTGCGTTCGTGGTTCATCCGAAAATCTTCCTGACGCGTGTCACGCCGCGCACCAGCGCGGCGACATCGCTTTCGTCGTTATACACCCCAAAGCTGGCGCGGACGGTCGACGGGATATCGAGATAGTCCATCAATGGCTGGGCGCAATGGTGGCCGGCGCGCACCGCGACGCCCTCTTCGTCGATGATCGTCGCGACATCGTGCGGATGGACGCCGTCGATCAGGAAGCTGACGATGCCGGCGCTGTCGGCGGGGCCGAGCAGGCGGACCGAATTGATCGCGCCCAGCGCGTCGCGCGCCTTGGTGGTGAGATCGCATTCGTGAGCGTGGATCGCGTCGAGGCCGAGGGCGTCGACATAATCGATCGCGGCGTGGAGGCCGAGCGCCTCGACGATCGCGGGCGTGCCCGCCTCGAAGCGCGCCGGCGGCGGCATATAGGTCGCGCCTTCGAAAGTGACGCGGTCGATCATCGACCCGCCGCCCTGCCATGGCGGCATCGCGTCGAGCGTGTCGTAGGCCGCCCACAGCGCGCCGATGCCCGTCGGGCCGTAGAGCTTGTGGCTCGACATGACGTAGAAATCGCAGCCGATATCCTCGACGTCGACCGCAACGCGCGGGACCGCCTGGCAACCGTCGAGCAGGAATTTCGCCCCGACCCTGTGCGCGATGCGCGCGGCGCGCTTGGCGTCGAGCACGCCGCCCAGAACGTTCGAGACATGCGCGAAGGCGACGAGCTTGTGCCGTTCGGTCAGCATCGTCTCGGCGGCGTCGAGGTCGATCTTGCCGTCGTCGGTCAGCGGGCAGACGTCGATCGAGGCGCCGACATGGCTCGCGAGCATCTGCCACGGCACGATGTTGGCATGGTGTTCGAGCGCCGAGATCAGGATGCGGTCGCCTTCGCCGATATTCGCCCCGCCCCAGCTGTTGGCGACGAGGTTGATCGCCTCGGTCGCGCCGCGCACGAAGACGATCTCGCGGCTGTCGCGCGCGCCGAGAAACTTCGCGACGCGATCGCGCGCCGCCTCGAACGCCAGCGTCATGTCGGCCGAGCGCTGGTAGACGCCGCGATGGACGGTGGCGTAATCGACGCCGATCGCGCGCGTGACGCAATCGATCACCGATTGCGGCTTCTGCGCGGTCGCCGCGGTATCGAGATAGTGCCAGTCGCCGCCGTCGGCGGTCCTAAGACCGGGAAAATCGCTGCGAACGCTGTCGAGTTTGCCGTTGGCGGTCATTGCGCACCCCTTCCCAATTCGTCACCCTGAACTCGTTTCAGGGTCCATAGGCTCCGAAGCCTGTGAGACTCGCTGCCGCCATAGCTTATGGATGCTGAAACAAGTTCAGCATGACGACAATTTGGAATGGTCGCCGTCATGCCAGTCCTTCCAATATGCCAAGCGCCTTGGCCTCGATCGCCTCGCGCGCCGCATCGTCGCCCATGCCCAGGAACGCATCGGCGATGAAGGCCTGCAGCATCAGCCGCTGCGCGATTTCGGGCGGCAGCCCGCGCGAGGCCATGTAGAACAAGGCCGCCTTGTCGAGCTCGCCGACGGTCGCACCATGCGCGCACTTGACGTCGTCGGCGTAGATTTCGAGTTCGGGCTTGGCGTTCGCAGTGGCCGAACGGTCGAGCAGCATCGCTTTCACCGATTGCGCGGCGTCGATCTTCTGCGCGTCGCGCGCAACCGCGACCTTGCCCATATAGGTCCCCGTCGCCTTACCCGCGAGGACCTGGCGGACGACCTGGTTCGACGTGCCGTTCGGCGCGGCGTGGATCGTCTCGGTAACGATCTCGAGCGTCTGGTCGCCATTGCCGAGGATCGCGCCGCCGAGTTCGAAATGCGCAGCCCGGCCCAGCGTCGCGCGGATCTCGACGCGGCCGTAATCGACGCCCGCGACGAGACAATGCAGCGCAAAGAGTCCGCCGTCGCCGACCGCCACGTCGATCCGGCGGATGCCGCTCGGCGGCAGTGTGTCGATGACCGTCGCCTTGGTCTCGCCAGCGGCAACCGAGATTTCCTCGGGCGCGGCAAGATCGTCCCACACGCGGCTCAGCGCAGCGATATCGGCATAACGCCACGCCTCGGCCTTTCGGGTAGGGAGAAGTGTGAGAACTGTCATCGCGCCACGGCCCCAAAATAGTCACCCTGAACTCGTTTCAGGGTCCATTTCTCCTCTCGCGCCACATTCGCTTGCGGCACGATGGATGCTGAAACAAGTTCAGCATGACGATAAAAGAAGGGTGCGTGTGTCATGCCGCCACCGCCTCGTAACCCTCTTCCTCGAGCTGGTGCGCCAGCTCGGGGCCGCCGGTCTTGACGATGCGACCGTCGGCCAGGACGTGGACGAAATCGGGTTTCACGTAATCGAGCAGGCGCTGGTAATGCGTGATCAGCAGCACCGCCTTGTCCGCGCTGCGCATGATCGCGTTGATCCCCGCGCCGACGGTGCGCAGCGCGTCGATGTCGAGGCCGGAGTCGGTCTCGTCGAGGATCGCGAGCCTGGGATCGAGAATGCCCATCTGGACCATCTCGTTGCGCTTTTTCTCGCCGCCCGAAAAGCCGACATTCACCGGCCGCTTGAGCATGTCCATGTCCATTTTCAGGAGCGCCGCCTTCTCCTTGGCCAGCTTCAAAAACTCGCCGCCCGACAGCGGTGCCTCGCCGCGCGAGACGCGCTGGGCGTTGAGGCTTTCGCGCAGGAACTGGACGTTCGACACGCCGGGAATCTCGACCGGATACTGGAAACCGAGGAACAGGCCGGCGGCGGCGCGCTGGTGCGGGTCGAGTTCGAGCAGGTCGATCGACTCCCCATCCGTTTGCCCTGAGCTTGTCGAAGGGCCGACCTGTTCTTCATCTCCATCAGCCGCGGAGGAGAAGGACAGTGCTTCGACAGGCTCAGCACGAACGGAGTGGGATTGGAAACTCACCGATCCCTCAGTGACCTCATAACCCGGCCGCCCGCCGAGCACGTTGGCGAGCGTCGACTTGCCCGCGCCGTTGGGCCCCATGATCGCATGGATCTCGCCCGCGTTGACGACGAGGTCGAGCCCCTTGAGGATCGGCTTGTCGCCGACCGCGGCGTGGAGGTTGGTGATTTTAAGCATGTCTATCCTACTGATCCTTCGAGACTGATCGCGAGCAGCTTCTGCGCTTCGACCGCGAATTCCATCGGCAGCTGCTTCATCACGTCCTTGGCGAAGCCGTTGACGATGAGGGCGACCGCGCTTTCGGGGTCGAGGCCGCGTTGCTGCGCGTAGAACATCTGGTCGTCGGAAATCTTGCTCGTCGTCGCTTCGTGTTCGACCTGCGCGGTCGGGTTGCGCACCTCGATATAGGGCACGGTGTGCGCGCCGCAGCGGTCGCCGAGCAGCAGCGAATCGCACTGGGTGAAATTGCGGACGTTGTCGGCGCCGGGCATGACGCGGACCATGCCGCGATAGGTGTTGTTCGACTTGCCCGCCGAAATGCCCTTCGAGATGATCGTCGAGCGCGTGTTCTTGCCGATATGGAGCATCTTGGTGCCGGTATCGGCCTGCTGGTGGTTGTTGGTCACCGCGACCGAATAGAATTCGCCGATGCTGCCGTCGCCCTGCAGAATGCACGACGGATATTTCCACGTGATCGCGCTGCCGGTCTCGACCTGCGTCCAGCTGATCTTGCTGCGCGCGCCGCGACACGCGCCGCGCTTGGTGACGAAATTGTAGATGCCGCCCTTGCCCTCGGCATTGCCGGGATACCAGTTCTGGACGGTCGAGTATTTGATCTCGGCATCGTCCATCGCGACGAGCTCGACGACCGCGGCATGGAGCTGGTTTTCGTCGCGCATCGGCGCGGTGCAGCCTTCGAGGTAGGAGACGTAGCTGCCCGCCTCGGCGACGATCAGCGTGCGTTCGAATTGGCCCGTATTCTCGGCATTGATGCGGAAATAGGTGCTGAGCTCCATCGGGCAGCGGACGCCCTCGGGAATGTAGACGAAGGTGCCGTCGGAAAAGACCGCGCTGTTCAAACACGCGAAATAATTGTCGCGCTGCGGCACGACCGAACCGAGATATTTCTTCACCAGCTCGGGATATTCGCGGATCGCCTCCGAAATCGAGCGGAAGATGACGCCCGCGTCCTCGAGCTCCTTGCGGAAGGTGGTGGCGACGCTGACGCTGTCGAACACCGCGTCGACCGCCACTTTCCGCGCGCCCTCGACGCCGGCGAGGACCTTCTGCTCCTCGATCGGGATGCCGAGCTTTTCGTAAACGCGCAGGATCTCGGGATCGACCTCGTCGAGGCTGCCGAGCTTGGGCTTGGCCTTGGGCTCGGCGTAATAATAGGCGTCCTGATAGTCGATATGCGGGATGTCGAGCTTGGCCCAGTCGACCTCTTCCATGTCGAGCCAGGCGCGATACGCCTTCAAACGCCAGTCGAGCATCCATTGCGGCTCGTTCTTCTTCGCCGAAATGAAGCGGACGGTGTCCTCGTTCAGCCCCTTGGGCGCGAAATCCTGTTCGATGTCGCTCGACCAGCCGTGCTCGTAATCGGATACCCGATCGACCGCGGCATGCGCTTCCTCGTTGCGGAACTTGGTCGTGTCGTCGGTCATGCCGCGGCTCCCGTCGTGTTGTGATCGCGGCTCAGGCTGGCGAGGCTGACCTGGCCGAGCGCGGACTTGATCGCGCCGTTGACCGCGCCCCAATGCGGCTGGACCTTGCACGATCCTTCGAGCGCGCACTGCGCCGATCCCTCTGTCCTCCCGACATCGACGCAGGCGGCCATCGCGATCGGGCCCTCGATCGCCTCGACGATGTCGGCCAGGCTGATCGCGGCGGCCGGCCGCGCGAGCTGGATGCCGCCGCCGGTGCCGCGCGTCGCGCGCAGCAGCCCGGCGCGCGTCAGCAGGCTGACGATCTTTTGCGCGGTCGGCACCGGCACCCCGGTTTCGGCCGCGAGCATCGCCGCCGAAACGCGCACACCGCCGCAATGGCGCGCGGCGGCGCCCATCAGGACGATGGCGTAATCGGCCAGGCTCGAAAGCTTCATGCTTACCTCAATCGGATCAAATCGTTCCGATTGCGCATGTGGGCGCCTTGGCGGCGATTTTCAACGCAAAACCGCCAATTGCGAGTCGTTATCAGCTGGCCGCGATCCATGCGTCGACATTCTCTTCGAGGATGTCGAGCGGCACCGGCCCCGAATTGAGGACAACGTCGTGGAACGCGCGAATGTCGAAGCGGTCGCCCAGCGCCGCCTGGGCGCGATCGCGCAGTTCGACGATCCTGAGCTTGCCGATCATATAGGCGGTCGCCTGCCCCGGATAGACGATATAGCGTTCGATCGCCTTTTCGATGTCGCCGTCGGGATTGGGCGTGTTGGTCTTGAGCCAGGCGATCGCCTGCTCGCGGCTCCAGCGTTTGGAATGAATGCCGGTATCGACGACGAGCCGCCCGGCGCGCCACAGCTCCATGCCGAGCCGGCCGAAATCGGAATAGGGGTCCTGATAAAAGCCCATGTCCTTGCCGAGCGCCTCGGCATAGAGGCCCCAGCCCTCGGTATAGGCGGTCACCCCGCCGAAGCGGCGAAACGGCGGCAAGTCGCCCAGACCGGTCTGGATCGACAGCTGGAGATGATGGCCGGGAACGCCCTCGTGGTAGAACAAGGCCTCGAGCTCGTTCCTGCTCATGTCCTCGAGCGCGTAGAGATTGACGTAATAGGTGCCTGGGCGCGATCCGTCGGGCGCGGGCGCGGAATAGAACGCCTTGCCCGCCGACTGTTCGCGGAACGCCTCGACCGGCTTCACCACCAGCGCATCGGTGGGCAGCGTCGCGAAATACCGCGGCAGCGCGGCGGTCATCGCGTCGTTCTTCGCCTGGACCGCGGCAAGATAGTCGGCGCGGCTGGTGAAATAGAATCTGGGATCGGTCCGGGTATAGGCGAAGAACGCCTGGAGATCGCCCTTGAAGCCGACCTGTCGCATGATGGCGCGCATCTCGTCGTGGATGCGCGCGGTCTCGCGCAGGCCGATATCGTGGATCTGGTCGGCGGTGAGATCGGTCGTCGTGTAATTGGCGAGCAGCGCGTCGTAATAGGCCGCGCCTTGCGGAAAGCGCCAGACGCCGTCGTCGGTGCCGGCCAGTCGCTGCTGGCGCTGCATCTCGGCGAGCAACCGCCGATAGGCGGGCCGCGCCGAGCCCGTCCATGCTTCGCCGGCGGCCGCCGCGAGCCGCTGCTTCTCGCCATCGGCGATGTCGAGCGCGGCGATTTTCGCGGCAAAATCCTCGAGCACCGGATTGGCGTCGTCGCCGCTCGCGGCGTCGCTCGCCAGCATGTTCCCGATGTCGGAGGTGACATAGGGATAGACCCATTTGGGGGGCATGACCCCGGCATCGGCGCGCGCCTTCGATTGCGCGGTCAGCGTGTCGATCGCACCGCCCATGCCGGCGATGCGCGCGATATAGTCCTCCGCCTGGCCGACATCGGCGATCGAGTGGATGTTGATCAGGATTGCGGGCAGCTGGCTCTGCGCGCCGTTCATCTGGTCGAAGACATAGCCGTAACCGCGATAGGGAAAGAGCGAGGCGGCGCGTTTCGCCATCGCGTCGAACAGACGATACGACAGCGCCTCGTCGGCGGGCAGGCGCGCGGGATCGTAGGTCATGCGCATCGCGTCGGCGCTCGCCTGGAGCAGCTGCTGGTCGGCGATCTCGCCCTCTTCGCTGAGATCGCCCCATTGGCCGTAATCCTCGTCGCGAATGCCGCGATAGGCCTTGCCGATCGGCGACAGCGACAATTGCGCGGCATCGTAATTGTCGAAGAATTCGCCGAGTTCTGCGCCCGCGACCTGCTGCGTTTCGCCGTCGGCGACGTCCTCGATCACGTCGACATAGTCGGTCGGATCGGCGACCGTACCGTCGATTGTCGCGCAACCCGCCAAGGCCAAAGCCCCAAGGCCGCTCGTCGCCATCCATGCCATACGCTTCGTCATCGCCGTTCTCCCAATCTCGCTCTCTCGGATTTCATTGCATCTAAGCCGAAGCGGCGGCAATTGACCAGCCATGCTCTATGCGCTCGCCCGCCCGCTGATCTTCCTCGCCGATGCCGAACGCGCGCATGATGCGACGATCGCGCTGCTGGCGGCGCTGCCGGCGGCGCGGCGCGCCGATACGACGCCGCGACTGGCGACCACCGTCGCCGGCATCGCCTTTCCCAATCCGGTCGGCCTCGCCCCCGGCTTCGACAAGGACGCGCGCGCGGCGCATGCGATGGCGCGCTTCGGCTTCGGCTTTGCCGAGGTCGGCACGCTGACCCCGCGCGCGCAACCGGGCAATCCGCGTCCGCGCCTGTTCCGCCTCGGCGAAGACCAGGCGGTGATCAACCGCCTCGGCTTCAACAATCGCGGACAGGACGACGCGGTCGCGCGCCTGCGCGCGCTGCGCCGCGCGCGCTGCGCGATCCCGATCGGCATCAACATCGGCGCCAACAAGGCGAATGCCGCGGGCGACGCGGCGATCGCCGACTATCGGCGCGGGGTCGCGGCGATGGCGCCGTTCGCCGACTATCTGACGATCAACATCTCCTCGCCCAATACGCCGGGCCTGCGCGCGCTGCAGGACAAGGGCGCGCTCGACGCGCTGCTCGGCGCGGTGATCGATGCGCGCGGTCGCGATGGCCCGCCGGTGTTCCTGAAGGTCGCGCCCGATCTCGACCCCGCCGATATCGACGATATCGTCGCGCTCGCCCACGCCCACCGTCTCGGCGCGCTGATCGTGGCGAACACGACGATCGCGCGCCCGCGCCTCGCTTCGCGCCACGCGCACGAAGCCGGCGGCCTGTCGGGGGCGCCGTTGCACGACCTCGCCTTGCAGCGGCTGCGCGATTTCCGCCGCGCGGGCAGCGGCGACATCGCGCTGATCGGCGTCGGCGGCATCGCCGATGCCGATCAGGCCTATGCCCGGATTCGCGCGGGCGCCAGCCTGGTCCAGCTGTACAGCGCGATGGTCTATCGCGGGCCCGGCCTGGCGCGTCGCATCGCCGCCGGTCTCGACCGGCGACTGGCCCGCGACGGCTTTGCCGACGTTGCCGCCGCGGTCGGCAGCGAAGCCTAGCAGCGCGCCCATTGCGGCGACCTTCGCAAAGCGCTAGCCAAGCCGCCATGCGATCGCTTGTCCTCTTCGCCGCCGCGCTGCTGTCGCTGCCCGGCTGCGCCTCCGCCCCCATCGCCCCCGCCGCCGCCGGCGCACACGCCGGCGTCCCCGGCATGGTCAGCGCCGCCGATCCGCGCGCGGCAGAGGCGGGCGCGGCGATGCTGCGCGAGGGCGGCAGCGCGACCGACGCGGCGATGGCGACGCTGCTCGCGCTGACCGTCATCGAACCGCAAAGCTCGGGCATCGGCGGCGGCGGCTTTCTCGTCCACCGCGATGCGACGGGCGCGATCGAGACCTTCGACGGGCGCGAGACGGCGCCCGCGGCGGCGACCGGCAACTGGTTCTTCCGCGACGGCAAGCCGATGGCTTTCGGCGACGCGCAGCCCGGCGGGCGCAGCGTCGGCGTGCCCGGCAACGTCCGCATGATGGCGCTGGCGCACGCGGCGCAAGGTCGCCTACCCTGGCGCGCGGTGTTCGCGCCCGCGATCGCGCTCGCCCGCGACGGCTTCGCGATGAGCCCGCGGCTGCACGCCTCGCTCGATGGCGGCCGCGCGACCGGCGCGCTCGACCCGGCGGCGCGCGCGCTGTATTACGGGGCCGACGGCGAACCGCTGCCGGTCGGGACGGCGATCCGCAACCCGGCGCTCGCGGCCTATCTCGCACAGCTGGCCGAACGCGGCGCCGATTCCTTCTATGTCGGTCCCAATGCGCAGGCGATCGCCGCCAAGGTCAGCGGGTCGGCGATCAATCCGGCGCCGATGACGCCGGGCGACATCGCCAGCTACGATGCCAAGGCGCGCGACGCGGTGTGCGGCACCTATCGCGGCTATCGCATCTGCGGCATGGGCCCGCCCTCGTCGGGCGCGACGACGGTCTTGGCCATCCTCAAGCAGCTCGAACGCTTCGACATGGCCGCGCTCGGCCCCGATTCGCCCGCGGCCTGGCACCTGATCGCCGAATCGATGCGCCTCGCTTATGCCGATCGCGGGCGCTATCTGGCCGACGGCGATTTCGTGGCGGTGCCCGTCGCCGGGTTGACCGATCCGGCCTATCTCGCCGCCCGCTCGCGGCTGATCGACGCCGGCCATGCGATGGCCACGGCACCCGTCGGCACGCCGCCGGGCGCGCAGCCACTGGCGGCGGGCGTCCACGCGACCGAACACGGCACCTCGCACTTCGTCGCGGTCGACCGCTGGGGCGACGTCGTCTCGCTGACCTCGACGATCGAAAGCGGCTTCGGATCGGGGCTGATGGTCAACGGCTATTACCTCAACAACGAACTCACCGATTTCAGCTTCGTGGCGCAAGCCGACGGCCGCCGCGTCGCCAACCGGGTCGAGGGCGGCAAGCGGCCGCGCAGCTCGATGGCGCCGACGATCGTCACCGGACCGGATGGCGAGGTCCGGCTTGCCGTCGGCGCCGCGGGCGGGGCGACGATCATCGCGCAGGTCGCCAAGGCGATCATCGGCGTGATCGACTGGGACCTGTCGGCGCAGGACGCGATCGCGCTGCCGGTGCTCTATGCGCCCGGCGACACCGTCTATCTGGAACAGGGCAGCGCGCACGGCGCGACGATGGCAGCCGCGCTGACCGCGATGGGCCACGCCGTCGTGATGCGCCCCCCGGGGTTCAAGGCCAATGCGATCGAATGGGTCGGCGGCGGCTGGCGCGGCGCCGCCGATCCGCGCAGCGAGGGCGGCTGGGTCGCCGAATAACGAAGCATTTGCGCAATGAGAGCGGCGACAGGCCGCCAACACAGGAGAGGCCAATGGTCGATGGCAAAGACGGCGTGATGGAGCGCTTCCCCAATCTCGTCAGCATGTTTTTCGCGCGGGCGAAGGAAAGGGGCGACAAGCCCTTTCTGTGGCGCAGGGGCGAGCGCGACTGGACCGCGATCAGCTGGCGCGAGACGGCGCAGCGCGTCGCCGCGCTCGCCCACGCGCTCAATGAAATGGGGCTCAAGGACGGCGATACCGTCATGCTGGTCAGCGAGAACCGGCCCGAATGGTGCATTGCCGACCTCGCCATCATGGCCGCCGGCTGCATCACCGTGCCGACCTATACGACCAACACCGAACGCGATCACCAGCACATCATCGACAACAGCTGCGCCAAGGCGCTGATCGTGTCGACCGCCAAGCTCGCGCGCACGCTGATGCCCGCGGTGATGCGGTCCGAGGCGCACACCGTCATCTCGATGGAATCGCTCAAATCGGGGCAGCGCGGCGCGGTCGCGCTGCACGACTGGGACGACCTCGTCCACGGCGGCGAAACGCGCGTCGGCGCCTGCGCCGAGCGCGCCGCCAGGCTGACGCGCGACGACACCGCCTGCCTGATCTATACCAGCGGCACCGGCGGCGCGCCGCGCGGCGTCATGCAATCGCACGGCGCGATCCTGCACAATGTCGAGGCGTGCGTCGAGGTGATCGCCAACGATTTCGGCTGGGACGACGAGGTGTTCCTGTCGTTCCTGCCGCTGAGCCACGCCTATGAACATTCGGGCGGGCAGTTCTTCCCGATCGGGCTCGGCGCGCAGATCCATTATTCGCGCGGCCTCGACAAGCTGATGAGCGATATCGAGGAAGTCCGTCCGACGATCATGGTGGTGGTGCCGCGATTGTTCGAGGTGATCCGCCAGCGCATGCTCAAGACGCTCGAGAAACAGGGCGGCATGGCCAATTTCATGCTCGGCCGCGCGCTCGCAATCGGCGAGAAACGCTATCGCGGCAAGCTGCCGATCTGGGACCGTCCGATGGACCTCATCCTCAAGCGCACCTTGCTGCCCAAGGTCGCGGCCAGGTTCGGCGGCCGGATCAAGGCGATGGTGTCGGGCGGCGCCCCGCTCAACCCCGATATCGGCGTCTTCTTCCACGCGCTGGGCATCACGCTGCTGCAGGGTTACGGCCAGACCGAGGCGGGGCCGGTGATCAGTTGCAACCGGCCCAGCGCCGGGATCAAGATGGACACCGTCGGCCCGCCGCTGCTCAACACCGAAGTGCGCATCGCCGACGACGGCGAAATCCTGGTGCGCGGCGAGAACGTGATGAAGGGCTATTGGCGCAACGAGGCCGAAACCGACCGCGTGCTCAAGGACGGCTGGCTGCACACCGGCGATATCGGCCATATCGACGACCGCGGCCGGATCGTCATCACCGACCGCAAAAAGGACCTGATCGTCAACGACAAGGGCGACAATGTCAGTCCGCAAAAGGTCGAGGGCATGCTGACGCTGCAGCCCGAAATCATGCAGGCGATGGTGCACGGCGACAAGCGCCCGCACATCGTCGGGCTGATCGTCCCCGACCCCGATTGGGCCAAGGAATTCGCCGAGGCCCACGGCCTGCCGTGCGAACGCGCGCTGGTGTGCGAGCATGAGGCGTTTCGCGCCGCCATCCGCGCCGCCGTCGACCGCGTCAACGCCGACCTGTCGGTAACCGAAAAGGTGCGCAAGTTCGCCTTTGCCGACGAGCCCTTCGCGATCGAGAACGAGGAAATGACGCCGTCGATGAAGATCCGCCGCCATGTCATCGGGGCGCGCTATGCCGAGCGTCTGGCGGGGCTATACGGCAAGGGCTAAGGCCGCGACGCGCGCGATCAGCCGGGTTTGCGATAGGGAACGAACGGGCCCAGCGTACAGCCGCCGGTCGGCGCACCCGTCGCGTTATCGACCAATTGCAGCGTGTCGCCATCGCACAACTGCGATCCGAAAGGTCGCGTCACGACGATGTCGCTGCCGTCAGCCAGGCCGCGGCAGCTGCTGCGCAGGTCGTTGCGATAGACCAGTCGTCCCGACACGCGATACAGCACGATCGTATCGCTGACCGCGATCGGCCGGTTCGCCACGCTGAGCGCGATGCAGCTGCGCGGTTCGCCCGCGACCTTGTCGCCGAGCTGCCTGTCGAGCGTGGCGAGCGCCCTGGCATCGAGCGGTGCCGCTTCGCTGTCCACTGCGGTGGGGCCGCACCCGGCCAGCGTCAGCACCAAAGACGCCGCCAGCAGCGATACGACATGCGATGAAAATCGAGCCATCGTCCGATCTCTCCCGTTCGCGGCCATCGTACACCAATGCCGCGATTTCAGAAAGCGTCCTTGGCCGATCGCAACTCGGCCAGCCGCTCGGCGCTCGCGGCGCGCATGAACGGATTGGTCGCGCGCTCCTCGCCGATCGTCGTCGGCACCGTCGCCTCGCCGCGGTCGCGCGCCGCCGCCACCGCGGCGAGGCGATCGGCGATCGCGGCATTGCCCGGCTCGGCATGCGCGGCGAAGCGGCCGTTCGCCAGCGTATATTCGTGCGCGCAATAGGCGCGGGTCGCCCCGGGCAATGCCGCCAGCCGCTGCATCGCCGCGTACATCTGCGCCGCCGTCCCCTCGAACAGCCGGCCGCAACCCATCGCGAACAGCGTGTCGCCGATGAAGACGACCTCATCGCGCGGCAAGTGATAGGCGATGTGGCCCGCGGTGTGCGCCGGCACCTCCCAGACGGTTGCGACGTGATCGCCGAGCGCGACCGTATCGCCTTCGCCGACGAGCCGGTCGGCGGTCGGGATACGCGCCGCCTCGGCCGCGGGCGCGGTGACGACGCAGCCGGTGGCGGCCTTGATCGCGGCATTGCCGCCGGTGTGGTCGGGATGCCAGTGGGTGTTCCAGATCTGGCCGATCGTCCAGCCGCGCGCCGCCGCCTCGGCGAGCACGGGCTCGGCAACCGCCGGGTCGATCACCGTCGTCTCGCCGCTATCGGGATCGTGGACGAGCCAGATGTAATTGTCGCTGAGCGCGGGGATGCGGACGATGTCGAGCGCCATCGCGTTCACCATTCGCCGCTATTGGGCATCGACGCCCAGGGTTCCTGCGGGTCGAGGCGGCCGTCCTGGAGCAATTCGACCGAGATGCCGTCGGGCGATCGGACGAACGCCATATGGCCGTCGCGCGGCGGGCGGTTGATCGTCACCCCGGCATCGGCCAGCCGCTGGCAGGTCTCGTAGATATGATCGACGCGATAGGCGAGATGGCCGAAATTGCGCCCGCCGGCATAGCTCTCTGCGCTGCCGTCGGCCGCGGGCCAGTTGTAGGTCAGCTCGACCTCGGCGATCCCCTCCTGCCCCGGACAGGCGAGGAAGATCAGCGTGAACCGCCCCTGCTCGCTGTCGGCTCGGCGGACTTCCTCCAGGCCGATCAGGTTGAAAAACGCGACCGTCGCCTCGGGGTCGCTGACGCGGATCATCGTGTGGAGATAGCTTGTCATGATCACTCGTTTCGTCTATGGAAATGCACGGTTCATCGCGCGTTCAATCGGTTCGGCGCATCCGCGCCCGACGTCCGACATAGCGCGGCAAGGGGAGAAGGGACAGTCCGATGGCAGACGAGGGTATCGAAACCGGCGCACCGAACGCGGCCAGGGCGCGCCAGCGCACCTGGCTGGCGACCGCCGGCATCTTGGCGGTCGGCATGGTCGCCGGCGGCTATCTGCTCGGCGACGGGCTGCTCCGGGCCAAGGCCGCCGATCGCGCGGTGACGGTGCGCGGGCTCGCCGAGAAGGACGTCAAGGCCGACCTTGCCACCTGGACGATCGCCTATTCGGCCAACGGCTTCGATCTTCCCGCGGTCCAGGCCGATATCGACGCCGACACCAAGGCGATCCAGGACTTTTTCCGCGACCTCGGCTTCGAGGCGACCGCATTGAGCCCGAGCGGCGTCAACGTCAGCCAATATTACAACAACGGCGCCAACAACGTGACGATCAGCCAGCGGCTGCAGTTCCGCACGACCGACATCGCCAAGGCCGAAAAGGCGGTCGCGCGGCAGTTCGAACTGGTCCGGCGCGGCGTGTCGATCGCCGACGGGTCGAACATGACCTACACCTTCACCAGGCTCAACGACATCAAGCCCGCGATGGTCGCCGAGGCGACGCGCGACGCGCGCAAGTCGGCCGAACAGTTCGCCAAGGATTCGGGGACCGCGGTCGGCGGCATCAAGTCGGCGACGCAGGGCTATTTCTCGATCGACGCGCGCGACGGCGAAGGCGGCGGCTATGGCGCCAGCGATACGCCCAACAAGAAGGTGCGCGTCGTCACGACGATCGAATTCTACCTCGACTGATCGCCCGGCGCCGGGTCGGCCGCGACGGCGCCGAGCCGGCCCAGGTTTTCGCGCGCGCTCGCCGCTTCGGCGCTGTCGGGCGCGGCGGCGACGACCGCCTCCCAGTTGCGCCGCGCGGTTTCGTCCTGCCCCGACAGAATCGCGATATTGCCCGCCTCGAGCAGCGTCGCGGGATCGGTCGGCGACAGGCGCGCGGTTTCGGCGATATAGCTTGCGGCGGCGGCGAGATCGCCCTGGCGCCGGGCCAGCGTCGCCGACAGCAGCCAGACGAGCGGGTCGCCCGCCGCCTCGATCCGCGCGCGCGCCAGATCCTCGCCCGCGCCCGCCATGTCGCCGTTCGCGGCACGCGCGCGGGCGCGATCGAGATGCGCCTCGCCGAGCGGCAGGCCGCTGAGCGATCCATGCGCCAGCGCGGCGTCGAAATAGCGCGCGGCGCGCGGCGCGGCGCCCGCCGCCAGCGCGGCATTGCCCGCCTGGACCCAGAGCGCCGCCGCGCTGTCGGCGCGGTCCTTGGCGGCATCGTCGGCGGCGCGCGAGAACGCGTCGGCGGCGGCGGCATAATTGCCCGCTTGCCCATAAGCGAAACCGAGGCACTGGCGCGCCGCCCAGCCGCCGCCGCGCGACAACCAGTCGAGCGCGGCGCGTTCGCCGTCCGCGGCGTCGGCCCCGGCGCGATCGATGCAGGCGTCGAATTCGGCCACGGCCTTCGCCCGCGCATCGGCGGCGCGATCGCGCGGCGGCAGTTCGATCGGCGCCGGGGTATAGACGCCGGGGGTCACGCTTTGCAGCGCCAGGGCAAATATCGTCGGGATCATGGCAGGGGCTTTCGCTCGAGATCGGCCAGCAGCGCCGCGACCGTGCCGAGCATCAGGGCAATGTCGCCGTCGCGCGAGAGGCGGTGATCGCCGTGCTTGACCAGCGTCACCTGCACATCGGCTGAACGCAGCCGTTCGGCGAGCCGCAGCGACAGCTGCCACGGGACGTCGGCATCGCGCTGGCCGTGGAGCAGGCGCACCGGGCAATCGAGCGCGATCGGGGCGTCGAGCAGCCGGTTCGCCTCGCCCGACTCCCAGAAGCTGCGCGTCGTCACATATGGATCGTCCGAATAGGGCGTCGCCTCCTCGAGCCGGCCCTGCTCACGGATCGTCGCCTTGTCGGCGGCCGAAAAGCCCCAGTCGGTAAAATCGGGCGCGGCGGCGATGCCGATCAGCCCGGCAACGCGGCCGGGCGAAGCCTCGCTATCGAGGGCCAGCGCGACGAGCAGCATCAGCCAGCCGCCCATCGACGAACCGACGAGCACCACCGGTCCCGCCACCAGCCGGTCGATCAGGAAGACGACGTCGTCGCGCCAGTCGGTCAGCGCCTGGTCGGCGAAATCGCCGGCGCTCTCGCCGCAGCTGGCATAATCGAGCAGCAGGCAGGCGCGCCCCTCGCGCCGCGCCCAGTCGAACAGCGCACTCGCCTTGCCGCCCGCCATGTCGGACATATAGCCGGGCAGGAAGACGAGCGTCGGCGTGGTCCCGATCAGATGGCGATAGGCAAGGCGCGCGCCGCCCGGGCGGTCGATAAAGGCGATGTCGGACATGGCGCGAACCATGCCCGACATCGAAGTCGCTCGGCAAGGGGCGGGGCGTCAGTCGCCGAGAAACGCCGCGACCTGCTCGGCGAAGAAGGCGGGCTGGTCGAGCATGATGAAATGATAGCTGCCCTTGGCCGGGGTCAGCGTGACGTTGGGCGTGCCCTGATAGGCCGTGCCGTAAAGCGCGGCCGCCATGTCCGCCGTCACCGCCCGGTCGTCCTGCGCGTAGAGCACGTCGACCGGTACCGTGATCTCGCCGAGGCGCGGGCGCATGTCGGTGACGAAATCGTCGTACATCGCCTGCGCGACGACGCGGGGATCGGCGCGCAGCATCCAGTTGCCGATCCGGCACAGGCCGCGCGCGGTGTTCGACAGATTGCCCATCGTCGCCGCCTCCGCGGCCGATATCGTATCGCAATCGCGCGGCTGCGGTGCCGGGTCGGGCATCGGCTGGGCAAGCATCGTCGCGCGCATCCGCGCCGCGCGCGGTTCGACCTCGGCGACGCTGTCGCTGCCGAAGATCGTGCCGATAAACGGCAGCGCATCGACGATCAGGAGCTTGCCTGCCAGGCCGGGATGGTCGGCGGCGAGCATCAGCGCGGCGAGACCGCCCATCGAATGGCCGATCACGGGCGCGCCCTCGATCCCCGCTGCCGTCATATAGGCGGCGAGCTCGGCGACGAACGGCGCGAGGACCTCGCCCTCGGCATTGACCCCCGCATCGTCGCCGAAGCCGCGCAGCTGGACGAGATGGACGCGGTGTGTGGCCTTGAGCTGGTCGGCGGTGGGATACCAGACGTCGCGCGGCGTCGACAGGCCCGGAATGAGGACGACGTCGGGACCGCTGCCGATCGTTTCGACGGTGAAACGCTGCGGTGCGAACGCGGGCGCCGCGCCGCGCGGGGAGGCCTCGGCCTGCGCCGCGGCGGGCGACGCGAGGCCGAGCGAAAGGGCGACCGCCGCCAGGGCGGTGAAGGACTTGATCGTGGTCATCGCAGGTTCTCCTGGTTGCTCCCGCGCTCAATCGCGCAGGAAGATCTCTTCGATCGCGAGGCCGAAAACATCGGCGATCCTGAACGCGAGCGGCAGCGAGGGATCGTATTTGCCCGTCTCGATCGCGTTGACGCTCTGGCGCGAGACTTCGAGCCGTTCGGCAAGATCGCCCTGGCTCCAGCTCTTTTCGGCGCGCAGCACCTTGAGCCGGTTGTTCATGATTCGCCTCCCGCGCGGTCGCGATGGCTCATCCAGCCTTGCGCCAGGCCCATGCCGATCGCCCAGATCGGCATCGCCCACCATCCTTGCGCATGCGGCACGATGCCGAAGGTTTCGAGGAAGCCCCAGAAAGAGGCGGCGCCGAGCAGCAGGCCGAGACCCGCGAGCGACGCCATCGCCGCGCGGTGGCGCAGATATTCGTCCTGTTCCTCGACCAGATAGCGGCCCATCGACCAGATCATGCCGAAGATCGGCAGCACCGGCAGCATCGCGATGGCAAGTGCGAGCGCGGTCGACAGTTCCAGCTTGCGATCGATCGTGATCGCGATGCCGAGCCCCAGGACGTAGAGCGCCGAACTGATCCCGATCCGCTTGGTATAGCGGATCGCCGCGCTGCTGGCGCCGACACCGGCCGGCCCCGCCGCCCGCATCGCGCGGATCATCGGCACCAGCAGGATCATCGAAATCGCGAACAGCACGAAGGCGGTGGTCGGGTCGATCGCCTCGGTCAGCTTGAGCGCGGCGATGACGCCCGCCGAGGCGAGGAACAGGCCGACCCACAGGCCGGGGCGATTGCGCGGCACGGTCGCCATCGTCATGCCCCCGCCGGCCGGCCGCACGCCCCGCGACGGCTGATCGACAGCCAGGCGAGCGCGGGCATGACGATCAGCAGCGTCGTGGCGACGTCGCGCTCGATCGCGCCGAACCGCGCCGCGACGGCCATGATGATGATGACGAACGCCCAGATGAGCGCTTGAACGGTCTTGGTCATGTGTCAATCTCCCTTATCAAACTGTATGGCGTCCTTTACAGCCTGATTCGGCAATATGTCAAGCGACATTTACATTGTGACAAGCCGGCTTGCGAATGGCGGTGCGCAACATCGCGCGCCGGATTGACGCAAAGCGCCGATCCGCTAGGGCGGCAGGACCATGACCAAGATGATCACGATCACCCTGCCCGACGGCTCGGCGCGCGAAGTCGCCGCCGGCACCACCCCCGCCGATATCGCCGCCGCGATCGGCCCCGGCCTCGCCAAGGCCGCGCTCGCCGCGCGGATCGACGGCGAGCTGCGCGACATCACGCGCCCGCTCGAGGACGATACCGCGCTCGCATTGGTCACCAGCCGCGACGAAAAGGACGCGCTCGAGCTCGTCCGCCACGATTACGCGCACGTCCTTGCCGAGGCGGTGCAGGCGCTGTGGCCCGACACGCAGATCACCTTCGGTCCCGCGACCGACGACGGTTTCTACTACGATTTCGCGCCGTCGGCCGAGCGCGGCCCGTTCACCGAGGACGACCTGCCGGCGATCGAGGACAAGATGCGCGCGATCATCGCCGCCGACCTGCCGCTGGTCCGCGAAGTGTGGAGCCGCGCCGACCTGATCGCGCGCTGGCAGGCGAAGGGCGAGAGCTTCAAGGCCGAATGGGCCGCCGAACTGCCCGAGGACGAGACGCTGACGGTCTACCGATCGGGCAGCGGCGAGGACGCGTGGCTCGACATGTGCCGCGGTCCGCATCTCGCCTCGACCGGCAAGCTCGACCCACGCGCGTTCAAGCTGACCAAGGTCGCGGGCGCCTATTGGCGCGGCGACCAGAACAACCCGCAGCTGAGCCGCATCTACGGCACCGGCTGGCTCGACAGGAAGCAGCTCGCGGCGCACCTGACGCGGCTCGAGGAAGCGGCCAAGCGCGACCATCGCAAGATCGGCCAGGAGATGGACCTGTTCCACCTCCAGCACGAGGCGCAGGGCAGCGTTTTCTGGCATCCCAAGGGCTATCTGATCTGGCGCGAGCTCGAGGCCTATATGCGCCGCAAGCTCGACGCGGCGGGCTATGACGAGGTCAAGACGCCGCAACTGATGGATGCCAAGCAGTGGGAACAGTCGGGCCACTGGGGCAAATATCGCGAGAACATGTTCGTCGTCCCCGACGAGATCCCCCATGTTCCCGAAGAGGGCGTCGACGACGATACTCCGGTGATCACCGGCGATGCCGACATGATGGCATTGAAGCCGATGAACTGCCCCGCGCATATCCTGATCTTCAAACAGGGGATCAAGTCGTACCGCGACCTGCCGATCCGCATGGCCGAATTCGGCTGCTGCCATCGCAACGAGCCGCACGGCGCGCTGCACGGCATATTGCGCGTGCGCCAGTTTACGCAGGACGACGCGCATATCTTCGTGCGCCGCGACCAGCTGATCGAAGAAGTGCGCGATTTCTGCGACCTGCTCGACGAAGTCTACCGCGAGCTCGGCTTCGACAGCTATGCGATCAAATTGGCGCTGCGCCCCGACGCGCGCTACGGCTCCGACGCCGAATGGGACAAGGCCGAGCAGCAGTTGCGCGACGCGGTCAAGCTCGCCGGGCGCGATACGCAAGAATATGGCTGGGAAGAACTTCCCGGCGAAGGTGCCTTTTACGCGCCCAAGCTCGAATTCCACCTGTCCGATGCGATCGGGCGCACCTGGCAGGTCGGCACGATCCAGGCCGATACCGTGCTGCCCGAACGGCTCGACGCGAGCTATGTCGGCGAGGACGGGACGCGCCATCGCCCGGTCATGCTCCACCGCGCGATCCTCGGCACCTTCGAACGCTTCATCGGCATCCTGATCGAGCACCATGCGGGCCGCTTTCCGCTGTGGCTGGCGCCGGTCCAGGCGGTCGTCGCGACGATCGTCTCCGACGCCGACGATTATGCCAATGAGGTGGTGACGAAGCTGAAGGCTGCCGGCATCCGCGCCGAAGCCGACACGCGCAACGAGAAGATCAACTACAAGGTGCGCGAGCACAGCCTCGCGCATGTCCCCAACCTCCTCGTCGTCGGCAAGCGCGAGGCCGTTGAGGGCACGATCGCGCTGCGCCGCCTGGGTAGCGACGAGCATCAAAAGGTGCTGAGCCTCGACGATGCCGTGGCGATGCTGGCCGACGAAGCGCTGCCGCCCGATCGCGGGCCGCGCGCCTGACGTCCGGCACGGCTGCAACGCCCCTTCCTATGCCCCGTCAAATCCGCTAAAGCCCGCCGACTGCACGATCGCAGGCACAACAGGAGACTCTGCTATACCCCCGCCAGTACGCCGCCCCGCGGCCCCGCCGAAACACGGCCCCCGCTACAATGAATTCATCCAGTCGGACAAGGTTCGCGTCATCGACGAGAATGGCGAGAACATCGGCGTCCTGCTGACCGCCGAGGCGATCGAACAGGCCGCCGGCGTCGGGCTCGACCTCGTCGAAGTGTCGCCCAATGCCGACCCGCCGGTCGCCAAGTTCCTCGATGTCGGAAAATTCAAATACGAGGCGCAGAAAAAGGCCAACCTCGCGCGCAAGACGCAAAAGACGCAGGACATCAAAGAGATGAAGATGCGTCCCAACATCGACGATCACGATTACCAGACCAAGATGAAAAAGGTCGTGTCGTTCATCGAGGACGGCGACAAGGTCAAGGTGACGCTGCGCTTTCGCGGTCGCGAAATGTCGCACCAGCAACTCGGCATGCAGCTGCTGCAGCGCGTGGCCGAGGAAACCAATGCGATCGCCAAGGTCGAGGCCTATCCCCGGCTCGAAGGTCGCCAGATGCTGATGGTGCTGTCGCCCAAATAGGCGCGCGCCATTTTATCGGACGCATGAGCCGCGCCCGACCGCCGGGTCAGGGCGCGGCTTTCGCTTTGTAGAGCCTGGGATAGGTCGCCTTGAAATTGGCGAGCTTGGGCGCGTCCCAGCGCACGATATAGCCGTGGCGCGGATGCTTCTCCATGAAGTTCTGGTGATAGGCCTCGGCGGGGTGGAACCCCTTGTTGGCCTCGATCCTCGTGACGATGCCGCCATCGTAATAGCCGCCCTTGCCAAGCTGCGCGATATAGGCGCGCGCGACGCGCGCCTGCGCCTTGGTCGTCGGCACGATCGCGCTGCGATACTGGCTGCCGCGATCGGGACCCTGGCGGTTGAGCGTGGTCGGATCGGTCACGACCGAGAAATAGATGCGCAGCAGCGTGCCGTAACTGACGATGCGCGGATCGTAGACGATGCGCACCGCCTCGGCATGGCCGGTATCCCCGCCGCCGACGCGACCGTAGTTCGCCGTCGCCTTGCTGCCGCCATGATAGCCCGCAACGACGCTCTTGACGCCTTTGACGTGCGCGAACACGCCCTCGACGCCCCAGAAACATCCGCCCGCGAGGATCGCGGTCGCGCTGCGGCCGGCGTCGGCGGGATCGCTGTCGGGAGCCGGGATGGTGACCGCGCGTTCGGCCGCGACCGCTGCCGGTGTGCCGGCGCCGCCGGTCGATACGGCCAGCCCGCCGGCACTGCCGAGCAAAAGGGCGAGGGTCAGAAGTTGCGCTGGGCGTTTCATTGGCGAATCCTTTCGACCCGTCGATCGGGCCGCCCTCGCTTCTGCCACGCTCGACCTTGACGCACGCTGACTGAAAGGCCTCGCGCGACGCGCGGGCGGGCCTCGGCGGCGGTGGGGCCTCAGCTGTCGGCGAGCCGCGCGGGAATCAGGCCGCGCAGCGAATTGCCCAGGTAAAAGGTCGCTTCCAGGTCGGCGAGGCGGATCGGCGATTCGATCGCGCGGCCCTGCTCGATCAGCTCGGCACGCAGCACCCCCGGCAGCAGGCCCTTGTCGAGCGGCGGCGTCAGCAGCTGGCCGCCGCGGTCGACGAAGACGTTGGTAAAACTGCCCTCGGTGACGAAGCCGGCATCGTCGATCAGGATCGCCTCCCAGCATCGCGATGCCGCGCGCGCATCGTCGTAGAAGCCGCGGTCGGTCGTCTTGTGGCGCAGGCGGAAATCGTCGGCCGAAACGCTGCGCGCGACCGGCGCGACGACAACGGGCATCGCGGGCAGCCGCGGCATGTCGCGAATCTCGATCGCGATCGCGCCGCCTTGCGCGATCATCAGGCGAAGCCTGCTCGGGCGGGTCAGGCGGAAGGTCGCGGCCTGCAGCTCGTTGCGCGCCTGGTGGCGGTCGAAGGCAAAACCGAACGCCTCGGCGCTCGCCTTCATCCGGGCGAGATGCCGTTCGAGCCGGACGAGCCCTTCGAGCGGGTCGAACGCCATCGTCTCGACGAGGTCGAATGTCGCCTTCCCGTCCCCCACAAAGCGTCCTTTCGCCAGGCATTCCTGCCACTCGCGGGCCGGATCGGAATCGGCCACGATCCCGGCGCCCAGCCCCAAAGTGGCGTTTTTTTGGTGGCCCGGCAAGCCCGTGTCGGCGAGCCGCAGCGTGCGGATCGCGACGTTGAAGGCGGCGCTGCCATCGGGGGCGATATGGCCGATCGAGCCGGTATAGATGCCGCGCGCGCGCCCCTCGCACGCGGCGATGATCTCCATCGCCCGGATCTTGGGCGCGCCGGTGATCGATCCGCACGGAAACGCGGCTCGGATGACGTCGTAGACATCCTTGTCGGCCTCGATCTCGCCGGTCACGCTCGACACCAGTTGATGCACCGTCGGATAGGTTTCGACGTGGAACAGCTGCGGCACCGCGACGCTGCCCGGCCGCGACACGCGCGACAGGTCGTTGCGCATCAGATCGACGATCATCAGGTTTTCGGCGCGCTGCTTGGGATCGGCGGCAAGTTCGGCGGCCTGGCGGGCATCGGCCTCGCGGTCGGCGCCGCGCGTCGCGGTGCCCTTCATCGGGCGCGCGGTGACGATGCCGTCGGCGAGCGCGAAGAACAGTTCGGGCGACAGGCTGAGCTGCCAGTCGTCGCCGCTGCGCACGATGCCGCCATGGCCCGCCTGCGCGCGCGCGCGCAGCGCCGCATAGACGGCCAGCGGATGACCCGCGACCGGCACGTCGCACTGGAAGGTCAGGTTCGCCTGATAGATGTCGCCGGCGCGGATATATTCGAGAATGCGTTCGACCTGCGCGACGTAATCGCGCGCGCCGATATGCGGGTCGGGGGCGCCGATCCAGGCCCCCGCCGGATCTTCGAGCAGTGCGGCGACGTCGGCCGGAGCGATTCTCTCGACACCCTCGAACAGGCCGAACCAGGCGAGCGGCGCGGCGCGACCTGCGCCCGGCCTGTCGGCGATGAACGCGACGCGCGGCTCGAACGCGGCGCCCGCCTCATAGGCGAAATAGCCGGCCGCGTGCAGGCCGTCGCGCCGCGCCCGCGCCAGCGTTTCGAGAAGCCCTTCGATTTCGCCGGGCGAATGCGCGGCGACAATGGCGACCGGATCGCGATAGAGGCGCGCCGGCACGCAAGCCGCGACGCGCGCGTCGTCGATCAGGACGAACGGCGTCGTCGCGTGGCGCAGGGGGGTCGGGCCGGCACGGCGCATGTCGCTCAATCGCGTCTCTCCCGTCGGGCGCGTTCGCTGGGCCGATCGGCCCGATGCCCTGGCCGGGCGATAAGCCGCGCGGCGCCGCGCGGCAACGATTGCCGTCGCACCGGCCATCGGATAGTCATGCGATATGAACCTTCAACCCTCGCCCCATCCCGGCTGGACCGCCCATTATCAGCATGCCGGCGAATGGGACCGCGCGTTTCCGCCGCTGACGCTGACCGACATGTTCGTCGATGTCGCAACGGCGCGCGGCGATGCCCCGCTGCTCGATTTCCTCGGCCGCAAATACAGCTATGCCGTCACCCTCAACGGCGTGAAGCGCGTCGCCCGCGGCTTGCAGGACATGGGGGTGCGGCGCGGCGATCGCGTCGGCCTGTTTCTGCCCAACGTGCCGCATTACGTCGCCGCCTATTACGGCGCGATGCTCGCCGGGGCGACGGTCGTCAATTTCTCGCCGCTCTACACAATCGAGGAACTGAAGCACCAGGTCGAGGATTCGGGGACGCGCATCCTGTTCACGCTGTCGGCCAAGGCGCTGCTGCCGCAGGCGCTAGCGGTACTCGACCAGTCGCGGCTCGAACGGCTCGTCGTCGGTTCGGTCGCGGGCGCGCTGCCGCGCGCCAAATCGGTGCTCTATCGCCTGTTCAAGCGGCGCGAGGTCGCGGCCTATCCCGACGACGATCGCATCGGCACGTTTTCGGGGCTGATCGACAATGCCGGCGACTATGCGCCCGCCCCGATCGCGCCCGACGATGTCGCGCTGCTGCAATATACCGGCGGCACGACCGGCGTGCCCAAGGGGGCGATGCTGACGCACCAGAATCTCAGCGCCAATGCGCGCCAGGTCAACGCCATCGACCCGCATGTCGACGATGTCGACCGGATCATGGGCGTGCTGCCGTTCTTCCACGTCTTCGCCAACACCTGCGTGCTCAACCGCACCGTCGCCAATGGCGGCGAAATCGTCATGCTGCCGCGCTTCGACGCCGCGCAATGCCTCGCCGCGATCACCCGCACCCAGCCGCGATCGATGCCCGGCGTGCCGACGATGTACCAGGCGCTGCTCGACCATCCGGCGCTGGCCAAGACCGATTTTTCCTCGCTGCGCGTGTGCATCTCGGGCGGCGCGCCGATGCCCGCCGAGCTCCAGCGCAAGTTCGAGGCGGCAACCGGCGCGCGGCTGGTCGAGGGCTACGGCCTGACCGAAAGCTCGGGAGTCGTGTCGACCAATCCCTATGAGGGCCAGAACCGCCCCGGCACGATCGGCCAGCCGATCCCGCAGACGATCGTCCGGCTGGTCGACAAGGAAGACCCGACCCGGCCCCCCGCCGACGGCGAACCCGGCGAGATGGTCATCCTCGGCCCGCAGATCATGAAGGGATACTGGAACCGGCCCGACGCCGACGAACAGGTCTTCATCGACGGCTGGCTGCGCACCGGCGACGTCGGCGAGATCGACGCCGACGGCTATATCAGCGTCGTCGACCGGCTGAAGGACATGATCGCGGTCGGCGGCTTCAAGGTCTTCCCGAGCCAGATCGAGGACCAGCTCTACAAGCATCCCGACGTCAAGGAGGCGCTCGTCATCGGCGTGCCCGACGCCTATCTCGGCGAGCGGCCGCGCGCCTATGTCACGCTCCACCCCGATGCCAAGGGCGATGCCGCCACGATCAAGGCGTGGCTCGACCCGCAGCTCGGCAAGCACGAGCGCGTCGATGCCGTGGTCGTGCGCGACGCGCTGCCCAAGACGATGATCGGCAAGCTCGACCGCAAGGCCCTGCGCGCCGAAGTCGGTGCGCCGCCCGGCGATGCCTGACCCGCGAACCCGCGCGGCCATGCCCGGTTCAGGCGCGGCGAGCGACGGCACCGGCATGATCCGCCGCCTGGTCCTGCCGCTGGCCCTCGCCGCGAGCCTCGCCGCCGTCCCCGCCGCCGCCGACGAGGCGAGCGACGTCGCGCTCTACACCGTGCTGCGCGCGATGGACGCGCGCGTCGCGACGATCGGCTATCGCCTCGCGAGCGCCGACCTGCGCCTGTGCAGCGAGCGCGCGCCGCTGACCGGCCTCGTCCTGAGCGACATGGCGCTCTATCCCGCCGCGCGCCGCGCCGGCGTCGCGCGCGCCTATTCGGTCGATCCGCAGGCGGCGGCGCCGATCTTCGTCGCGGCGGTGGCGGCCGGCAGCCCGGCCTGGGATGCCGGCCTGCGCCCCGGCCACGGCGTCGTCGCGATCGACGGCGCCATCCTGGCCGATGCGGGGCCGGCGATCGACGGGAGCACCGCGCGCATGGCGGCGATCGACGCGCGGCTCCCCGCCTGGCTCGCCGACGGATCCGCCGAACTGACGCTGGCGCCCGCCGCCGGCGCCGCCCCCGTGCGGCTGGCGACGCGACCCGGCTGCGCCAGCGCGTTCCAGGTCAAGGCATCGTCCGATCTCAACGCCGCCGCCGACGGTCGCCTCGTCCAGATCAACGCCGCGTTCGTCGCCTTCGCGCGCGACGACGAGGAGCTGGCGGCGCTGCTCGCGCATGAATTCGCCCACAATATCCTGCGCCACCGCGCGCGCCTCGACGCTGCCGGCGTCGATCGCGGCGGATTGCGGGATTTCGGCCGCAACGCGCGCTTGATCCGCGCCACCGAGATCGAGGCCGACCGGCTTTCGGTCTGGCTGCTCGCCGCTGCCGGCTACGATCCCGAGGCGGCGGTGCGCGTTTGGACGCACTGGCGCCGCGCAAAGGGGCCGCAGATCATCGCCAGCGGCACGCACGGACGCACGTCGACGCGGATCGAGGCGATCGCCGCGGAGATCGTCGCGATGCGCGCGGCGCGCGCCGGCGACCCCGACGCATTGCCCGACCTGCTGGCGCTGGCGCCGCTCGACTAGCGCCCGCGACCGGGCGCCGGCCTTGTTCCCGCCGCCCGCCGCCCTATCTGAACATCTCATTATTTCCGGGAGACGCCGACATGACACGTGAAACCGCAACGCTGGCCGGCGGCTGCTTCTGGTGCACCGAGGCGGTGTTCCTGCAGATCGACGGCGTCGATACGGTCGAAAGCGGCTATATCGGCGGCAGCACCGACGACCCGAGCTATCGCGACGTGTGCGGCGGCGACACCGGCCATGCCGAGGCGATCCGGATCGATTTCGATCCCGACGTCGTCAGCTACGACGCGCTGCTCGACATCTTTTTCGCGACGCACGATCCGACCACGCTCAACCGCCAGGGCAACGACATCGGCACGCAATATCGCAGCGCCATCTTCCCGCATGACGACGCGCAAAGGTCATCGGCCCAAGCCGCGATCGCGCGCGCGCAGGGCGATCAGTCGGACGAGGTCGTCACGACGATCGAACCGCTGTCGACCTGGTATCCCGCCGAAGTCGAGCATCAGGATTACTGGGCGCAAAAAGGTACCCGCAATCCCTATTGCATGGCGGTCATCCCCCCCAAGCTGCAGAAATTGCGCAAGGGCTTTGCCGAGCGGCTCAAGTCCGGCGCCTAGGTCTTTCGCGCCGGGGCGTTGACTTGGTTAGCACTTTATTTACGGAAGTCCCCGTCGTCGTCCGGCAGGCGACCGTTTTGCGATGATCGGCATCAGGGGGAGCGTCGGATATGGAGCAGGAACTACCCGAGGTATCGAGCGGCCTTCGCCGGCTGCTGGCGTGGCAGGGCGGGCTGACCACGATCATGGCGGTGCTCGCCGCCATCCTGGCGCTGGCATCGGCGCTCGGCACGGGCAACGACGTCGCGGTGCGCATCGTCGCCATCGCGGTCGCGGTGCTCGCGACGGGCGGGGCGGGCCTGGCGATCGTGGCGCGCCGCCGCGAGGCGACGGTCGCCGACAGCCATCGCGACATGTCGCGCCGCGCGCTCTACGATCCGCTCACCGACCTGCCCAACCGCCATTATTTCCAGCTGCGGTTCGACGACATGATGGACCATGCCCATAAATCGGGCGGGCGCTTCGCCGTCCTGTTCATCGACGGCAACCAGCTCAAATCGATCAACGACACGCATGGCCACGATATCGGCGATGCCGCGCTCGCGACGATCGGCGCCCGCATCACCGAAGCGCTGCGCGGCAGCGACATGGCGGCGCGCTGGGGCGGCGACGAATTCGTCGTGCTCGCCGATCGCATCACCGAACGCGCCCAGGCGGCGCTACTGGCGGATCGCATCGCCCGCTCGGTCGCGCGCCCGCTCGACCTTGCCGGGGGCGCCACGCTGCATCCGTCGGTCAGCATCGGTTTCGCGCTCTATCCGGTCGACGGAGAAACCGCCGAAACGCTGTTCCACCGCGCCGATGCCGCGATGTACCGCGCGAAACACGCGCAGCCGGCGATCGCCGGCGTCTGAGCCGGGGCTGGCAACCGCGCAACGGCGCGGCTAAGGCACGCTATCCGTTGCAAGGGACGAACATGAAACCGATCCGCAAGGCCGTCTTTCCCGTTGCCGGTCTCGGCACGCGCTTCCTGCCCGCGACCAAGGCGATCCCCAAGGAAATGCTGCCCGTCGTCGACCGGCCGCTGATCCAGTACGCGGTCGACGAGGCGCGCGAGGCGGGGATCGAACAGATGATCTTCGTGACCGGTCGCGGCAAGAGCGCGATCGAGGACCATTTCGACATCGCCTTCGAACTCGAAAAGACGATGGCCGAACGCGGCAAGGACATGAGCGTGCTCGAACCGACGCGCCTCGGTCCGGGCAATTGCGCCTATGTCCGCCAGCAGGAGCCGATGGGCCTCGGCCATGCGATCTGGTGCGCGCGCGGCCTGGTCGGCGACGAGCCGTTCGCCATCTTCCTCCCCGACGAGTTCATGGTCGGGTCGCCCGGCTGCATGAAGCAGATGGTCGACGCCTATGAGCAGGTCGGCGGCAACCTGCTCAGCGTGCTCGAAGTGCCGCACGAACAGGTATCGAGCTATGGCGTGATCGATCCGGGCGCGAGCGACGGCGCGATCACCGAGGTCAGGGGCCTGGTCGAAAAGCCGCCGATCGACAGCGCGCCGTCGAACCTCATCATCTCGGGCCGCTATATCCTCCAGCCCGAAGTCATGCGCGTGCTCGAGGATCAGGAAAAGGGCGCCGGCGGCGAAATCCAGCTGACCGACGCGATGGCGCGGATGATCGGGCAGCAGCCGTTCCACGCCGTCACCTTCGCCGGGCGCCGCTTCGATTGCGGCTCGAAAATCGGCTTTGCCCAGGCGAACTTCGCGCTGGCGATCGAGCGCGCCGACATGGCCGACGAACTGCGCGCCTTCGCGATCGACCTGATCGGTTAAGTTCCGGTCCAGCTTTCGGCATTAGGATGGCATCATGACCCGCATCCTGCTCCCCCTTGCAACCTTCGCCGCCGCGCTGGCGCTGGGCGGCTGCGTCGGCACGATCGGATCGGTCGTCACCGCGCCGGTCAAGGCGGTCGGCAAGGTCGCCGACTGGACGACGACGAGCCAGGACGAGGCCGATCGCAACCGCGGACGCAAGCTGCGCGAGAGGGAGGAACGGCTCGGCAAGCTCGCGCGCGAACGCGCCAGATATTCCCCGAAATGCGATGCGGGCGATCGCGATGCCTGCGATCGCGTCGCGCGCATCGATGCCGAGATCGCGACGCTCGGCGACCAGCCGATCTGACGCCTAGTCGGCCGCCGCGCGCTTGAGCCGGTCGTTGATCGCGCGGCCGATGCCCTGGGCCGGGATCGGCGCTACCGCGATAGTCGGCCGGTCGCTGGCAGCCGCGGCATGCAGCGCGTCGAACAGGCGCGACGCCGCCTCGACCAGATCGCCGCGCTCGCTCAGGCTGACATCGCCCGCGACCGCGCCGAACCCGATCATATATTCGTCGGGCGCGGCGGTTTCGGCGTCGAGCCGGACCGGCTTGCCCGGCGCATAATGGCTGGCGAGCTGGCCCGGCGCCGCGATGGCGGTCGCCGCCCGGTCGTAGGACAGCACGACCGGCTGGCCGCTCGCCTGCGCCAGCATCTCGCGCGTCACCGGCCCTGGACGCAGGATTTCGATGCCGTCGGGCCCGGTGCTCACGATCGTCGATTCGATCCCGGCGGCGCACGGCCCCCCGTCGATGACCAGGCGCACCCTGTCGCCCAGGCTGGCGACGACATGCTCGGCCCGGGTCGGGCTGACCGCGCCGCTGGCGTTGGCCGAGGGCGCGGCAAGCGGGCAATCGCATGCCTTCAGCAGCGCGCGCATGACGTGGTGCGCGGGCACGCGCAGCGCCACGGTGGCGAGCCCGGCGGTGGCGATGGCGGCGATCGCGGCATCGGCGCGGCGCGGCAGCACCAGCGTCAACGGACCCGGCCAGAAGCGTTCGGCGAGCAGCAGCGCCGCCTTGTCGAAATGCGCAATTCGCTCGGCGGCAGCCAGGTCGGCGACGTGGACGATCAGCGGATTGAACGCCGGGCGGCCCTTGATCGCATAGATCCGCGCGACCGCGTCGCCGTCGCGCGCGTCGGCGGCCAGGCCATAGACCGTCTCGGTCGGCACCGCGACCGCCTCGCCCGCCGCGATCAGCGCGGACGCCGTGGCGATCGCGCTGTCGTCGGCCGGTGCGATGCGCGCCGCGCGCGACTCGTTTGTGGCGTTCGGCATGGCGCGCTATAGGCCGGATCGCACCGACTGTTCCAGCCCATAGCGCCGACCCCGCCAGCGAAAGCGACCCGCCATGACCTATGCCCCGCCGATCACCGAACAGCTGTTCGTCCTGAAGCATATCGCGCGCGTCGCCGATCTTGCCGCGCACGACCGCTTCGCCGACGCGACCCCCGATATGGTGGAAGCGATCGTCAACGGCGTCGGCGACTTCGCGGTCGGCGAATACGCCCCGCTCAATCGCAGCGGCGACGAAGCCGGCGCGCGCTGGGCCGACGGCAAGGTGACGATGCCGCCGGGATTCTCCGATGCCTATGCCGCCTTCGTCGCGAGCGGCTGGGGCAGTCTCGACGGCCCCGCCGAATTCGGCGGCCAGGGCCTGCCGTTCAGCCTGTTCAGCATCATGATGGAGGACCTCGGCACCGCCAATATGGGCTTCAGCCTGGTCAACATGCTGACCCCGGCGGCGATCGAGGCGCTCCACGCGCACGGCTCGCAGGCGCAGAAGGCGCTCTACCTGCCCAAGCTGATCAGCGGCGAATGGACCGGCACGATGAACCTGACCGAGCCGCAGGCGGGCAGCGACGTCGGCGCGCTCAAGACGATGGCGACGCCGCTCGGCGGCGACCGCTGGAGCATCAAGGGGACCAAGATCTTCATCACCTTCGGCGACCACGACATGACCGACAACATCGTCCATCTCGTGCTCGCGCGCACCCCCGATGCGCCGCCGGGAACGCGCGGGATTTCGCTGTTCCTCGTCCCCAAATACCGCGTCGGCGACGACGGCGCGATCGGCGCCTTCAACGACGTCCATTGCGTTTCGATCGAACACAAGCTCGGCATCCACGCCTCGCCGACCTGCGTCATGAGCTATGGCGACACCGGCGCCTGTCACGGCGAACTGGTCGGCGAACTCCATGGCGGCATGCGCGCGATGTTCACGATGATGAACAACGCCCGGCTCAACGTCGGCAACCAGGGCATGCAGATCGCCGAACGCGCGACGCAGGGGGCGCTGCGCTACGCGACCGAGCGCGTCCAGGGATCGCGCACGCGGCTGGGGCCGGTCGCGCAAACCGGTCCGGTCGCGATCATCGAACATCCCGACGTGCGGCGCATGTGCGTGCGGATGAAGGCGCTGACCGAGGCGGCGCGCGCGCTGACCTATTATGCCGCGGGCGCGGTCGACCGCGCGACGATCGGGCTCGACGGAGCGCAGGCGCGCGTCGACATCCTGACCCCGCTGGTCAAGGCCTATGGCACCGATATCGGCTGCGAGGTCGCCAGCATCGCCCTCCAGGTCCATGGCGGCATGGGCTATGTCGAGGAAACCGGCGCCGCGCAGCATTATCGCGATGCGCGCATCGCGCCGATCTACGAAGGCACCAACGGCATCCAGGCCGCCGATCTCGTCGGCCGCAAGCTGGGCCTCGAAGGCGGTGCCGCGATCAAGCGCCTCGTCGCCGACATTCGCGCCGGCGCCGGCGACGACCCTGCGCTCGCGCTGCTCGCCGACACGCTTGCCGAGCTCGTCCAGTGGTTGCAGACCAATGCCAGCGACGACGACCGGCTGGCGGGCAGCACGCCCTTCCTCAATATGCTCGCGACCGCGACCTGCGGTTGGCTGATGGCGCGTGAACGCGACGCGCTGGCGACCGACGACGACGTCTCGCCCGACTTCGCCGCCGCCAAGCGCCAGACCGTGCGCTTCTATCTCGACCAGGTGGTGCCCGCCGCGACCGGCCTCAAAGCCGCCGTCCTGGCGGGCGCACAGCCGCTTTACGCCTGCGATGTGCGCCTGATTTCGGGTGTCGATTGAAGCAGTTGCGCGCGCTCGCCCGCATTTAAACGAAAGATTAGCCTATTGCCGTGCATTCTGTCCGCCACGCGGGGCCCGGACAGAAAGGCGAATAGAATGCGGACATTCTGGCTCCACATAGCCACCCCCCGGGGCGACTGGCTCCGGATCGCGCGCGCCGGTGGCGGCCTGCGCCGCCCGCCATCGCCGCCTCGCGTGGCAGCCAATGACGATCGCATGCCGGTCGACAGTGAAATCTGCGCGATCGCTATCGACCTGATCGCCGATTGCGGCAGCGAAGCGGCCACCATCGCCAACTCGAAGGCGCTCGACGCCTTTTGGCGCGGCGACATGCCCGACTGTCGCTTTTGGACGCACGCCGGGCGGTTGATCGACAGCCATTTCGCCGGGCAGTGCGCGCAGGAATACCGCCGCGACCTGCGCGACGTAATCGCCACCCTCGCGATCTGATCTGGCGCAGAGCGGTCGCTACAAGGCGGCGTTAACCAAAAGCACATCTGTTTATGGGACTACGGTCGGTGCAAGGAGACCGGATTTGATCGAGAAATTGCGACGCTATTGGCGTGCCGCACTGCACCGCGACGAAGTCAGCGGGCGGGTGCGCAGCGCATTGATCGCGACTCTCTATCAATCGCCGGCCTCGCTTGCCGTCGGCGCACTTTGCGGCAGCTATGTCGCCATCTACGTGGCGATCAAGGCCGCCGATCCACTCATCACGGTCACCGCCGAGCTGCTCGTCGCCGTCGCCGCGCTGCGCATCATTACCCATATCGCGTTCGCCAAAAGGGTCGAAACCGAGCAAGTCGAACGCTCGGCATGGTTCGAATATATCTACGAAGCCGGCGCCTGGTCGTTCTCTCTCCTGCTTGGCCTGCTTGCCGCCGCGACCGTCTACAAGCACCTCGATTCGGCCCTCATGCTGATGGCCGCATCGACCGCCATCGGTTACGGCGCGGCCATCGCCGCGCGCAATGCCGGACGCCCGATCATCGCCATCGGCCAGACGCTGTTGTCGACGATCCCCGTTACCATCGCGCTGGCATGGGAAGGCGGTGTCGCGAACACGATTACCGCTGCCACCTTCGTCCTCTATATGGCCGCGATGGTCGGGATCACCGCGCGCACGTTCGCCGTCGTGCGCGATTCGTATATTTATGCCGATGCCCAGGTGACTCTCGCCAACGAGATGAAGGTCTATGCGACGACCGATGCGGTCACCGGCTTGATCAACCGCGCCGGACTCAACGCGTATATCGAATCGGACGACAGCGTCCGCTTCGGCAACGATGCCGCCGCGCTGTTCTGGATCGACCTTGATCGGTTCAAGGAGGTCAACGATACGCTCGGCCATCCGGTCGGCGACCATCTGCTCGTGACCATCGCCGAACGCCTGCGCGAGCTGAGCGGCCCGAACGATATTATCTGCCGTTTCGGGGGCGACGAATTCATCATCGTCTGCCCCGCGATGGAGGCCGAAAGGGCCGATCTGTTTGCGCACAGCTTGCTCGCGGCGGTGGCAAAGCCGATCTGGATCGACGACGGCGCGATCAATGTGACTGCCTCGATCGGCATCGCCTTGACGCCCGACCACGCGGACAGCGCCGAATCGCTGATGAAGCGCGCCGACATGGCGCTGTACCAGTCGAAAACCGGCGGCCGGAACCAGTATAGTTTCTATCAGGCCGACATGACCTATGCGCTGACCCGCCGCCGCGAGATCGAAAGCGAACTGCGGGACGCCATCGGCAACGGCCAGCTTCAGGTCCACTATCAGCCGATCGTCAATTTCAAGAGCGGTCGGATCGCCGCATTCGAGGCGTTGGTCCGCTGGCACCATCCCGAACGCGGCGCATTGTCGCCCGAGGAATTCATTCCGATCGCCGAATCGACCGGATTGATCCTGACCATCGGAAACTGGATCGTCGGCGAAGCCTGCCGGGCCGCTTCGCAATGGCCCGCGCATATTCCCGTGTGCGTCAATGTTTCGCCGATCCAGATGCGCGCGCCGGGTGCCGCGCTGGGCTTTCTCAGCGCCCTGCGCAACGCCCGGATCGGCGGCAGCAAGCTCGAGCTCGAGGTGACCGAAACGGTCTTCATGGACGAAAGTCCGGAGATCGCCGATTTCATCGCGACGGTCGAGGAACACGGCATCCGGCTCGCACTCGACGATTTCGGCACCGGCTATTCGAGCCTCGCATATCTTTACAAGCACGAATTCTCAAAGATCAAGATCGACCGCAGCTTCGTTACCGGACAGGTCCACGAGCACAAGGCGATGTCGATCGTTCGCGCGATCGCCGGTCTCGCCCACGAATTGGGTATGCGCGTTGTCGCCGAAGGCGTCGAAACCGCAGACGAACAGGAACGAGTCTATGACGCCGGCTGCACCCACGGCCAGGGGTATCTATATTCCCCCGCCGTGCCGGCCGATCAGGCGCTGCGTTTGCTCGCTGCCGAAAAGGGCGAAGGCTCCAGGGTCGCCTGATCGGGCGCATGGCGGGTTTGCGCCGCCACGAGCCGCAGCATTAGGCGAATATCCTTCTCCGCCAGCCGCAGCGCCGAATCGGCCCAGATTTCGACGATGTCGCACAATTCCTCGATCGTCACCGGATTGACGCGCTTCATCGCCGCGAAAGCGCCCGCGCGTCCGCCCTGTCGGCGCGCTTCGCGCCCGATATAGCGCTCGACCTCCGCGCGTCCCTCGCCGGGTTGGGCGAGAATATGGACCAGACCCATGTCGTAGAGATCTTCCGCGGTCAGCGTTTCCCCCGACAGGATAATATGTTCTGCCTTGGCATAGCCGAGCTTGCGGCCAAGAATCGCGTGCGCACCCATGCCCGGAAACAGCCCGAACATGGTTTCGGGCAGGCCGAACTTGCTGCCACGCTCGGCGACGATGACGTCGAACGACATCAGTGCTTCCCAGCCGCCACCCAGGGCATCGCCCTGGACCAGGCCGATGGTGACGATCGGCAGGTCAAGGCTGGCGATGTTGCGGTGGAGGATGTTGACGCAGCGCCGGCCGTAATCGACCAGGCCAGCGCGATCGCCGGCACGGATCAACCTTACGAACAAGTCGAGATCGCCGCCATAGCAGAACACGCCGGAAACGCGCGATCCGAGCACGAGATAGAGGAGCGGCGGCGCGTCGTCGCCGCCGAAGCTGTCGATGATCAGATCCTGCCAGGCTTCGAAGTCGGTGAGCAACTGGCGGTTGAAGCTCGCCCGGCCGGCGGGGTTCATCATCGTCCACAAAGTGGCGTGATCGACGTCGTACGCGACCTCGAGCTGATCGAGTTCGAACAGGCCGTCGGCGATCCTGGCCCGTCCGCGAGCCTCGCCGATGATCGAGCGGCTCCGCGGAGTCGCTGAAGGATCTGGCGGAACGATCCGCTCAGCATTGCCGGCACCCATAGCATCCCCCTTTGGTTACCTTGAGGGTAACTATTACACGCAGGAGTCCCGTTTCAAAGCCAATTCGTTAACGCTTGCGCCAGCCTATTGTCCCGGGATCGGACCGTACCAAAATCGAGCAACCGAAACGATGTTACGTTCACCGTCACGACGGGGTTTTACTGATTGGTTTCAGTATATTGCAAAAAATGGGATCGGTATGGCGCCGCGCCCTGACGAGCGCTTGGCTAGCGAATAGCCGGGGAAGGTGAGACGGGCAGGCAAAGCCTGATCGCCCCCGCCGGCGCCCGAAGTGCGACTTTTAAGCCACGCTCGGGTCAGGCCCGCAACGGGCTGATAATCATAGATTCATTTGAAAACTGGAGCGGGCGAAGGGATTCGAACCCTCGACCCCAACCTTGGCAAAATGTCTGA
>Ga0210036_1000131_pt1 | contig 92046 bp, 82 predicted proteins | sample CryGeymeta201515_FD_185469 | JGI IMG/M metagenome (GOLD analysis project Ga0210036, IMG submission 185469) | Groundwater microbial communities from Crystal Geyser aquifers in Utah, USA - Crystal Geyser metaG 2015-15 (SPAdes) (version 2) | ecosystem: Environmental > Aquatic > Deep subsurface >... | reverse complement strand
CGTTTACACCAAACTACTGGCTAGGTGGATTCTCATGCTTCGACTGCCACAGCCCGCATGCCAACCCGGCGAGGTTGCTTGGCTTCGACAATAACGGGCAGGTACGCGGTTTGGCATATACCGATCCAGATTATTACAATGGGCAAACGAGATATTACAGTATTGTCAACCCTGGCCATGGAAACGTCACCGATCCGCCGGGTGCGGGTCTCTTGTGCGTCGATTGTCACAAAAAGACCTATGATATAGACACCGGAGACCTCATTGCCGGCACCCCTTCAGCCGTGCCGCTTTATCAGGCGGGAAGCTGGCTTTTGGTCAAGGATGCTGATCGTGAGATTGCTGAAGCCAGTGAGGTCGTCAGTTATTACAAGCTGAGCGATACACTTGATACAACTGGGACCTTGGAGACTACCCAGATTGTCGCTGGAAATGAGATAAGCGATATGATCTATGCTTACAGCGAAAGTATCAATAACCAGCCAACGGTAACTGCGGGTCAACTCCATCAGTTTGACGCCAATAATGCATACCCGGTGAATAAGGTACCGACCGATTGGAATACTCCCATTGGTATCGCGAAAGGAGCGAACGGTAGCGCTGGCTTTGATATGCGAACCGCGATTCCACATGAACCAAGCCACGCATTGCTCTGGAACGTCAACGAGTTTTGCGCTGACTGCCACGATGGAAATACTGGTCTCAGCACCGTTGCAGCCCCGCTCTTCAGTGAGGACCGTGCTCTAAGAGATCAGACAGAAACGGGTGATAGTTCAGGCAGTGAAGTCAGTAGTATTGAAAGCTCGCCTACGAGTGATGCTAAACACTGGAAAGGTGAGTATGACATCGGATACGGCCACGACGAGAACCCGAGGCACTGCGGGCGCCAGATGCAGTTTAATCCGGAAGACAATCTAGTGTTTGGCCCCCACTGCCGCAATTGCCATAAGGGGTCAAGTAGTTGTGGAAGGTGCCATAGTCTAAGCAGCGGCGCAAACGCCAATCCAGCGAGAGCGATCTTTACAACTAATTTAAGCCGCGCTGCAGACAACAGCTATGATCGTGCACCTTACACAGAGGATCCGGGAGTGCAGGGCCAATCAACGTATGCTGTAACCCAAACTGCTACAGGCGAAGCTAACATAGTCTTCGATGGTCACTATAACTCCGTGCATACATCCGGTGGAGCGGCTGGTTATCCTAACGACAGTTTCATGTTCAAGAAATCTCGCACGGTTAATTGGGATAGTAATTGGCGGAGCAGTGAAGTGACATCAAATGCTAGTTGTTCTGACGATGGCTTTAGCTGGCCGCACAGAACACTTGGTTGGAAGATGCTTAAAGACGACCTGTTTGGTCTTGACTTCAATGGAGCCCCGATCGCTGTTGGCCAGTACAGGCATTATCCGAATGGTGGTGACCCGGATAACCCAACAGGTGGTTATGCAGTGCATGACGTCGATAGCGTATGCTTAGACTGCCACAATCCAACAATCTGGAATGCAACTAGCGCGTCTACCCATACTGATACGGCTGGCACAACGAAGGACGATTACAACGATGAGTTGTTGTTAAGAGGACTACCGTAGTGTGAGCATTTTACAAGCCGACTACTAACAAAGATTACCTACACAAAAGAGACCCGCTTTCAGGCGGGTCTCTTTATGCGGTCAGGGGGTCAGGGGGGACGTTCTTAATTTGCGCAAATAACTCAAAGGTCAAGCATAGCAATAGAGCGGGGAGATAAAATAGGGCCCAGGGGGACGTAGTTGACTAGGTGTCCTAGAATTATCCATGGACTTATCCAGCATGCAATATGCCAGGATGAGCAAAAGGAAATATTTAAAGATAAAAATACCGCAAAAGAAGCCCCTTTCTTCAAAACATTGCTATACTACCTAATGACAGCTAAAATCAGAGTTAAAGGCCTAACAGAGGTGAAACATGAGGCGAGATGAAGCGCTTGCCATCTTAAAATCGCATAAACAGGAGCTTATTAAATTTGACGTAAAATCGCTTGCAATTTTTGGCTCGGTTGCAAGGGATGAAGCTGGGCCAGAAAGCGATGTAGATATATTGGTTGAGTTTGCTAAGCCAATTGGGCTTTTTGAGTTCGTGCGCTTGAAAATTTACTTAGAAAAGCTTCTTCAACGTAAAGTCGATTTGGTTACCCCCGACGCTTTAAAAGAGCGTATGCGTGAGCAAATATTAAAGGAGGCCATTCGTGCCGCATAGGGACTGGCGCTTACGCATTGAAGATATTCTTGAATCTATTGAGAAAATACAGCGCTATACTCATGGTATGAGTTTTGACGATTTTAGAGCAAATGAGTTGGTGTTTGACGCAGTAGTTAGGAATATATCAATCATAGGTGAAGCTTCAAATCATATACCTGAGAGAATTCAAGAACTATATCCTGACGTTCCCTGGGATGAAATGAGAGGTATTCGCAACGTTCTTGTTCATGAATATTTTGGTATTAGCGCTACAGTCCTATGGTATACTATTGAACATAACCTTCCCCCGCTGATACCCATGCTTAAAGCAGTTCTGGAGACTAAACAATGAGCTACTTAAGGTAGCGAGCGCTAAGCAGTACAGAATCCGTTAATCCAACGTATCGGCTATTACACCTTCTTATTCCTCAACTTATTCAACCGCTCTTTAATGGTCTTTTCATATCCATTATCAGAAGGCCGGTAGTAAACCTTATCCTTCAAATTATCCGGCAAATACGTTTCCTCCACATAATTACTCGGGTAGTCGTGCGGATACTTATATCCCTTGCCGTGCCCGAGCTTCTTGGCGAGTGTTGTCGGCGCATTTCTTAAATGGTTAGGAATCGGCAGGGTGCGCTCGCTTTGCACATCCTTGATCGCCTCATTAATCGCCGTTTTTGCAGCGTTTGATTTAGGCGCGCTCGCCAGGTACGTTGCGCACTGCGAGAGCGCAAACTTAGCCTCCGGTAATCCCACAAAATTAAGCGCATCAACCGTGGATGTTGCCAGCATCAGGGCATGCGGGTCGGCATTTCCGATATCTTCTGAGGCGAATATGACCATGCGCCTGGCAACAAATTTAGGGTCTTCGCCGCTTTCCAGCATCCTTGCCAGGTAATATACAGTGGCATCCGGGTCGGTTCCGCGCATGCTTTTTATAAAGGCGCTGATAATATCGTAATGGGCATCCCCGGCGCGGTCATATTGCAGCTGTTTCCGGTTGATAGCGGTTTCTGCGACAGCCAATGTGATAACACCGCCCGCCCCATCATCGACATCGCCATCACCAGCGCTGCCAACCCCAACCCCATCCTCAGCAACACTATTGGCCGCAATCTCCAGCGCGGTGAGAGCGACCCTCGCATCACCGTTCGCATTTTTCGCGATATGCTCAAGCGCGTAATCCTCGATCTCCAGTCCCATTTCCCCCAGGCCGTGCACTTTATCGGCGAACGCCCTTTTTAATATCTCCACAATATCCTGGTCGGAAAGCTGCTCGAGCTGAAATAACCTGGACCTAGAGAGTATCGGCGCGTTAACCTCAAAGCCCGGGTTCTCGGTTGTTGCGCCGATCAAAATGATAGTGCCGGCTTCGATGTGCGGAAGAAAGGCGTCCTGTTGAGCCTTGTTGAAACGGTGTATCTCATCGACAAACAGGATGGTGCGCTTTCCTTCGAATCTGCGCCTATCTGAAGCCTCCTTGACGACTTTGCGTATATCGGCAACACCGCTTGTTACGGCAGAAAACTCGATAAAATGAGCTTCGGTCATGTGCGCGATAATCCGCGCAATCGTTGTCTTGCCGCTTCCCGGCGGCCCCCATAAGATCATCGAATTGAGCTTATCGCTCTTAATAATGTTCCGGAGCAGGCCGTTTTCACCCAACAGCTCTTCCTGCCCGACAAACTCGTCTAGGCTATTCGGGCGCATCCTTTCGGCAAGCGGGGTATGCGAAGCATTATGAGCGGAAAATAAACTATCCGAAAATAAATTATCCATAGCTCAAATTGTAATGAGAAAAGCTTCGGAATACCAGTACATCCGGGGATTAGATAAACACAAGCGCAAAAATATACTAGCGTGCAAATACTGTATACCTAATACATGTTTAGAGGCTTATAATATAATCTGCTATAGTAAAATCAAATAATTGCAACGATAGTAAGAACCGTAAAGGGAGAACATGATCTTGTTTAAAAGCATTCGGTTCGGACTTGTATCGATAACGGTAGCGATATTTTTGGCGGCGTTCGCACTTCAGGGTTGCGCCGGTGGAAACCACGATACAATCCCAACTGCATTAAACCCTAAGCCGGGGCTTAATCCATCAAAAGAAGCGAAAAATATCAAATCTACGGATGAGACTACAAAGTTTTTTAATGCAATAAAAACCGCAGATAGAATCATCATTATCGATGGCACGGGCGGCGAGGCACAGGATGAACAGGATCAGGAACCCTTAAGCGTGTCTTACGCTGACGGCCCCAGATATTGGGACATCATGCGTGCCGTTACCTCGGCTAAGCAAGCCGACAAGAAGCTGGGTGGCAGCAACGACTACAAACTCCGCTGGTACAAAAAAGGATATAAAAACGTTGGTGAAGCCATTATAAGCAAGGATACCGGTCGCATGGTAATAACATTCCCCGAGCCAACCGATACTTCGGTCACAGCCGATCTGGTTATTCCCCAGGAAGGGCTCAAAGTAATCAAGAAAGCCGCTACAGTAAACCGCAAGGAAGAAAAGGGACGAGAAATTTAAGCCCTTAAAAGGTTACGGCTTTCCCATCTTGCTTTACCCAAATGTGCTTGTATGCTATACATTATTAAAGCATAAGATGCACAAGCGTGAACATAACCATGGCTAAGCAATAACATGTGATCAAAGTGTTGCTAGGGGCTGAATTATATTGAAGGTACGTGATATTATAAAGATGATTGAAGATGATGGTTGGTGCTTGATCGCAACAAAGGGTAGTCATAGGCAATATAGACATTCTTCAAAAACAGGTAGAGTTACAATAGCAGGACATCTAGGTGACGATTTAAGCCCAGGCACATTAAATAGCATCCTAAAGCAGGCCAAGCTTAAGGAGGTAAAATAGATGTATCGTTTTCTTGTAATTATCGAAAAGGCGAACGGTAATTATTCGGCATATTCACCGGATCTACCTGGGTGCATTGCCACTGGGTCTACACCTGAAGATGCGGAGCAAAATATGCAAGAGGCAATTAAGATGCATGTACAAGGATTAAAGGAAGACAATTTACCTATTCCGGAACCCCATACCTTTGCTAAATATATTGCCGTTTAGTTAACAACCTTCATATTTAAACCCTTGACCCCGGCCTCTGGCCTCTGGGCCCTGAAACAGCCAAGCGCCTACCCTTGCCGCTCCTGATATAATTGTCCTGACATAACCCTGATATAATTGATTAAATAGATTAGGGATATACTCTGGGAGTATCCCCTAAGGAAATCCATTCACGCCACAAGCAGAACAGCTGGAAATGAGACGGTAATGCACGAAGACAAGATAGTTATTCGCGGAGCGAGAGAACATAACTTAAAGAATATAAACCTGGAGCTTCCAAGGAACAAACTCATCGTTATGACGGGCTTGAGCGGCTCGGGCAAGTCGTCCCTGGCGATCGATACGATCTATGCCGAGGGGCAGCGCCGTTATGTCGAATCCCTGTCGGCGTACGCCAGGCAGTTCCTGGGGCAGATGAACAAACCCGATGTCGACCACATAGATGGGCTGTCGCCCTCGATCTGCATCGACCAGAAATCAACCTCTAAAAACCCAAGGTCGACCGTCGGCACGATTACCGAAGTCTACGATTACCTGCGCTTGTTGTACGCGAGGATAGGCATACCGCATTGTCCGAGCTGCGGAAAAGAGATCACCCAGCAGACGTCCCAGCAGATAGTCGAGCAGGTCTTAAAACTTGCCGACAGCACAAAACTGCAGGTGCTGGCGCCGGTTGTGCGTGGTCGAAAGGGTGAGTACCGCGAGCTGTTCGAACGCCTGCGAAAAGATGGTTTTGCCAGGGTGCAGGTAGACGGCAAGGTCTACGGCCTCGATGAAGATATAAAAATCGACAAGAAAGAGCGCCACGACATCGACGTGGTTGTGGATAGGATCGTTATGAAGGACGGCATACAGCGCAGGCTTGCAGACTCCATCGAGACGGCGCTAAGCCTGGGTGAGGGGATCGTATCTATCCAGGTAATAGATGGTGGCGAGCGGCAGGATTTCAGCACGCATTTCGCCTGCATCGACTGCGGAATAAGCCTTGAAGAACTCGAACCGAGGATGTTCTCGTTCAATAATCCGTACGGCGCGTGCAAGGAGTGCACGGGTCTCGGTACCAGAATGGTCGTCGATCCCGAGCTTATCATCCCGGACGAGAATCTCAGCATCAACGAAGGCGCTATCCATCCGTTCTACCATAGCCGTATGGATTTTTATCCCAAGCTGATTAAGGCGGTTTGCGAAGAATTTGATATAGATATGGATACTCCATGGAACGACCTCTCCGAGGACGAGCATAAGATCGTAATGCTGGGAACGGAGGGCCACCCGATTCATATCAAGTATCGCAGCATGACCGGGCGCACCAGGAGCTACCATGCATCCTTTGAGGGCGTGCTTAAAAACCTGGCGCGCCGTTACCGCGAGACCGACAGTGACTATGCGCGTGAGTGGATCAGCCAGTACATGGCGCTGCGGCCGTGCGCCGTGTGCAACGGCGCACGCCTGAAACCCGAGAGCCTGGCCGTAACCGTGGGCGGGCTCAACATCTATGAACTATGCGAGATGTCGATCAGAGACACGCTTACGTTCATAAGCGACGTCACCCTCAGCGACCGCGAGCAGATGATAGCGCACCGCGTGCTTAAAGAGGTGCGCGAGCGCCTGAAGTTTCTTGTCGACGTCGGCCTTGATTACCTGACGGTAAACCGCACGTCGGGTACGCTCTCCGGCGGCGAGGCGCAGCGTATTCGCCTGGCCACGCAGATAGGCTCAGGCCTGGTAGGCGTTCTTTATGTGCTGGACGAGCCGAGTATCGGCCTTCACCAGCGCGACAATCGCAGGTTGATACAGACGCTCAAGCGCCTCCGCGACCTCGGCAACACGCTTATAGTCGTCGAGCATGACGAAGAAACCATGGTCGAGGCGGATCACATAGTGGATATCGGGCCGCTTGCCGGCGAGCACGGCGGAAGGATTATCGCAATGGGGACGCTAAACGATATCATGAACAACCCGGAATCAATTACCGGCCATTTTTTAAGCGGTAAGCGTAAGATCGAAATTCCCACCGAGCGCCGGGTGCCCGGTGAGGCATGGCTTCGGATAAAAGATGCGAGCGAGCACAACCTAAAAAATATCGACGCAGATATTCCGCTCGGCCTGTTTGTCACCGTAACCGGCGTATCGGGCAGCGGTAAAAGCACACTCGTCACCGACATCTTATCGAAAGCACTTGCCAAGAAGTTCTATCGTTCAAGGGAACTTCCCGGCAGGCATAAAGCAATCGAGGGGTTCGAGCATATCGATAAATCCATAGAAATCGACCAATCGCCGATCGGTCGCACACCCAGGTCGAATCCGGCCACCTACGTCAAGCTGTTTGGCGATATACGAAACCTGTTTAGCCAGGTCCCCGAGGCTCAGATCAGGGGATATAAGCCGGGGCGCTTTAGCTTTAACGTTCGCGGCGGGCGCTGCGAGGCCTGCAGCGGCGACGGCACGATCAAGATAGAGATGCACTTTCTACCCGATATCTATATCCCGTGCGAGGTCTGCAAGGGCGCTAGGTATAATAACGAGACGCTTGAAGTTAAATACAAGGGCAAGAGTATCGCCGATGTCCTCGGGATGTCGGTCGAGGAAGCGCTTGCGTTTTTCGAAAATGTGCCCAAGATAAAGCGCAAGCTACAGACCCTGTTCGACGTTGGCCTTGGCTACATAAAGCTCGGCCAGCCCGCACCGACGCTTTCGGGCGGCGAAGCCCAGCGCGTAAAGCTTGCCGCCGAGCTTTGCAAGGTTGCAACCGGCAGGACATTCTATATACTGGACGAGCCCACCACCGGGCTTCATTTCGCCGATATCGAAAAGCTTTTAGAGGTTCTCAAGCGTCTGGTGGCACAGGGTAACACCGTACTCGTAATCGAGCACAACCTCGACGTAATTAAAACCGCGGATTGGATTATCGACCTCGGACCGGAAGGCGGGGAAGGCGGCGGCCGCATCATAGCCACCGGTTCGCCGGAGCACGTAGCCGAAGCAAAGCGCTCCTATACAGGTCAATTCCTCAAGAAAATGCTTGATAGAGGCAAAGTCCCCGTGTAAGGGGGCTAGCACTCTACCGCTTTAATGTGTTAAACTGATGATGAGCTAATATTCTGTCAAGCATGAATTTAAAGCTGGAGCCAGTTTGGGGAAGTCAGGAGCCAGGAGCCAGAATAAAACCCTATTTAATCTTTTTCTTTTATTCTGACTCCTGGATTCTTAGATTACGGGAGCTGATACATGTTAAGCATTGCTTTGCCAAAGGGAAGTCTTGAAGAGCAAACACTCATGCTGTTTGCCCAAGCAGATCTTGAAGTCAAAAAGGAATCGCGGGGCTACAATCCATCAATCAACGATCCGAGGATCAGCAAAGTTAAAATCTTGAGACCCCAGGAAATCCCCACGTATGTCTCCGAGGGATACTTCGACCTCGGGATAGGCGGCCACGATTGGATCGTCGAATCGAATGCGGATGTGGTCGAAGTTGCGGATATGCCGTACGCAAAGACCGGTGCGGGTATCATGCGCCTGGTAGTTGCGGTACCCGAAGACTCACCCATCCAAAAACCCGAAGACATACCGGCCGGAAGCCGCGTAAGCACCGAGCTTCCTAACGTAACAAGGAAATACTTCGAAAAGCTAGGCATACCCGTCAAAATATCGTTCTCCTACGGCGCGACCGAGGCAAAAGTGCCCGAACTCGTAGATATCGTTGTCGACCTCACCGAAACCGGCTCGACCCTGCGGCGAAACCGTCTTCGCATCATCGATACTGTTTTAGAATCGACAACCCGCCTTATGGCAAACAAGCAATCCTGGGCCGATCCCGAAAAACGGCAGGCGATAGAGGAGATAAAAACGCTTCTACTGGGTGTTATGGAAGCCCGAGGCAAGGTTCTCATCAGCATGAATGTCCCGGAGGGTAAGCTTGAAGAAATTGTTGCGGTCTTACCGGCGCTTAAAAAACCGACGGTTTCCAAGCTCTACAACTCCGATTATTTCGCCATAGAAACCGTAGTCGAAAAATCAAACGTAAACATCCTCATCCCAAAACTAAAAGCCTTCGGGGCCGAAGATATCATCGAACTCAGTCTCTCAAAGATAATTCGCTAGCGGCATAGGCAATATGTTCGAAGGCGAATGAGAGTACCTTTCACCATTGTCATTCTGAGCGAAGCGAAAACCTAGGATTCTTTCCCACGCAATCGAAAGCGTCACAGTGTACCACTTGTCATTCTGAGCGAAGCGAAAACCTAGGATTCTTTCCCATGCAATCGAAAGCGTCACAGTGTACCACCTGTCATTCTGAGCGAAGCGAAGAATCTAGAGCGCACCAGCTTAGCTGAAGTAAACCGTCTAAGCTTTTCACACGTTGTCTTTAATGGGTATTTAAAAAATGACGAGACGGACATAGTTTTACCAACAAAATTTTGGATATTCTCTTGTAATAGCTTGAAAATTAAGGTAAACGTAAGTATATACTTAAGGTAAGGTAAACGTAAATATATACGATTGAATAATAATTGGCATGTTAGTCCTTTTAGAAGCGGACACCCAGCCAATGGGTGCTTGCTTTTTTTTGTTGACTTAGGATGAATGCGAAGCTAGTTTCCATCAAGTAGGGGCGAAGCTTGTCTCCGCCCAAGCCCAGTAATATTGCGGCGGAGCTTGTCTCCGCCCAAAACTAGTCTCCGCATACTAAGAACTTTTGAGGGAGACGATGATAAGCAAAACGTTAACAAATGACACCAGCGCGATAACTGCAGCTCACGCAATGCACGAGTCCAGCACCGCAATTCTGGACGGCACACACGCAGACCTGCTGCTTGAAGAAATACCTCACATAGAAAACCCGTCCGAAGCCCTATGTGGCCTTCTAGCTGACGACATGCCCTTTCTGCTGGAAAGCGCAATGCTCATGGAGCGCTATGGCAGATACTCCATCTTGGGCAGCAACCCCATCATAACCATACGATCAAAAGGCGCGATCACCGAAGTAACCAGGGATGGACGCAACACAATTTACACATCCGATCCGCTGGCGGTAGTGGATGATATGATTAAATCATTCGGGATGCTAGAGAAAGACCGGTTCTCCTGGCTGCCGTTTACCGGCGGTGCGGTCGGCTACTTCGGCTATGACTTAAACAGGCAGATAGAACGGATACCCGACATAGCCGAAGACGACCAGAAAATCCCCGATATTTATCTGGGATTTTATACCGAAGCGATAATCGTAGACCATCTCGATAAAAAAACCTATGCGATCACCTACACTCCCGCAGACAACGCGGAGTCCCTCGATAAGGCGCAATCGCACCTCGACCTGCTTATCCGCAAAGCAACCAAAGCACAGGATGAATTGCATACCGCACCAGGCGATACTTGGCAGCCATTACGTAAAGACAAGCACGTAGTTGCCGCAAACCTGGCATCCAATTTCACCAGGGAAGAATATAAACAAGCGATCGACAAAGCAAAGGAATACATAAGCGCGGGCGATATTTTTCAAGTAAACCTGGCACAGCGGTTCACCGCCGATTTGCATGTCGACCACTACACGCTCTATAAGCTGCTTCGGGAAGCAAACCCAGCCCCGTTTGCGGCGTACCTGGGATACGATGATTTCTCGATTCTTAGCTCGTCGCCGGAGCGTTTTATGTTTGTCAACGATCGTTATGTGGAAACCAGGCCGATCAAGGGCACGAGGCCGCGCTACAAGGACAGCGACAAAGACAAAGCGGCCGTCAGCGAGTTGCAGGCAAGCGAGAAAGACTCGGCCGAGAATGTTATGATTGTCGATGTAAAGCGAAACGACCTCGGCAGGGTATGCGAGTTTGGAAGCGTTAAGGTTCCCGATCTGATGGTTGTTGAAAGCTATGAAGCGGTTCACCACCTGGTATCCACCGTTGTCGGGCAGTTGAGACCCGATATCGGAATGATGGACTTGATAAAAGCGAGTTTTCCCGGCGGATCGATAACGGGCGCGCCTAAAATCAGGGCGATGCAGATAATAGAAGAACTCGAGCCCCACCGCAGAAATCTCTACACCGGCTCCATCGGCTATATCAGCACCAACGGCAAGATGGACACGAACATCGTCATTCGCACCATAATCGCATTAGGGGATAAGGCGTATTTGCAGGTCGGTGGAGGCATCGTAGCCGATTCCGATCCCGAAGAGGAATACATCGAGACCCTGGACAAGGGTCGTGCGCTCTTTAATGCGCTCGGGCTAAAGGAGGGCTCAATTTAGTGGTTGTCTATTTAAACGGCCGGATCATCGACGAAAAAGACGCAAAAATAAGCGTGTTCGACAGCGGATTTACCCGCGGCAACGGCCTCTTCGAAACCATGCGCGCGTACCACGGCACTATCTTCGCCCTGGATCAGCACCTCGACAGGCTGTACGGCTCGGCCAAGACGCTGGGTTACCCTACCATGCCGGGCAAAACAATCCTTGCAGAGGCTTGTAAAAATACCATAACAGCCAACAATTTAAGCGATGCGAGGCTCCGCCTTACCGTCACCAACGGCTTACCCGGCGCACAAACCCCAACAATCCTTATAACCGCAGTTCATTATAGCGGTTACGATGAGAACCTTTATCAAACCGGCATGTCGGCCATATTGCTAAACGGGTTTCGCACCTCAGGGAACATAACAACCACTCTTAAATCAACCAGCTATCTCTCGTCGGTAATAGCCAAGAAAAAGGCTCAAGAAGCCGGCTGCCATGAGGCGGTTTTGATCAACGAAAAGGGAAGTATCACCGAGGGGTCATACACTAACATATTCGCGGTAACCAACAAAGCCATACTTACCCCTCCGGTTGAAGACGGCCTTCTCCCGGGGATAACGCGAGACATTGTCATCAATATCGCCGTGTCGCATGGTTACACCGTATTCCAACAAACTATTCAGGCCGGCGATATATTTGACATGGATGAGCTGTTTCTTACAAATTCCTTAATGGAAGTCATGCCTCTGACGAAGCTCGATGGAGAGAAAATAGGGGGTGGCCGACCAGGTGAAACGACGCAACAGCTGCTACTGCTGTATGGGGAGCACATGCTTGCTATGCTACGTGGCGACCGTTAACTTATTGCGCCGTCACATAAATCGTAACCTGCGACCCTTCGTTGACCCGCGATCTCGATCCGGGGCTTTGGCTTGAAACGATACCCAGGCCATACTTCTTAACGTTTTTCTTTTTCATGTCGCTGCTAACGACAACACTAAAACCTTTTGATTGCAGCAACTGGCTTGCCTTGCCCTCGCTCAGCCCAATAACGTTCGGGACCACAACCTGGCCACCCTCACCGCTGATTACCAGAGTTATCATCGATCCCGGCTGGGTCATATATCCCGCAGGCGGTCTTTGCCCTATCACCGTCCCCGCCGGCTGATCGCTTAAACGGTACTCGCCCGTTACAAGGAAGCCGCTTCCCTCAAGCTCGTTCTGCGCCTGGTCTAATGTCAATCCAACAACATTCGGAACAGCGATTCCTTCTCCCGATTGCGGTTGATTATTAATCAACCCGCTGCTAATCGAAAGCTCAATGATCGTGCCTTCCTTAACACCCGTGCCCTCAGCCGGGTTCTGCTCGAAAACCTGTCCCGTAGGTGCATCCGACGGCTTATTCACAACGCTTGAGCCGAGTTTAAGCTCCGTTAGCGCCTTGATCGCATCTACCTGCGTCATCCCGATAAGATTAGGCACCGGAATCGGTTTATGAATGTCGCACACTTTAAGGTTTTTGGGCTTATACTTACGAACGAACACGTGTCTGCTGACCTTCGGGCAGAATTCGCCGGCCAGCTTGTTTGACTCATCGCACAGAGATATATAGGTCAGGCTTCCGCGGGGCGCATCCGCAAAATCATGCTCGGGGACATTCTTGAGCGCCCGCTTCATGAACGCCGACCAAATTTGCGCCGGGAACTTCCCGCCCACAACTTTAATCCCATGGATGTTTCGCATCGGTGTATTCCCGTCCTTGAAACCGACCCAAACCGCCGCAGCTAAATCCGGGGTATATCCGCAGAACCAGGCATCGCAATAATTTTGCGTTGTGCCGGTTTTTCCTGCTGCCGGCCTTCCTATCCTGGCACGGGTGCCGGTTCCGCCGCTTATTACTTCTCGTAAAATATCTGTTACCAGGTACGCCACAGCGGCGTTGATTACTTGCCTGGGCTCTGCTTTGTGCTTATATACCGTCTGGCCGTTCGGCAGATCGATTCTCTCGACGCCGTAGGGTTCGTTATACTGCCCGTTGTTTGCAAAGGTCGAATATGCGGACGCCATTTCAAAAGGCGTCACACCGACCTTGAGTCCCCCTAATGTAATCGCCGGGTTTGCATTCAGATCGGCTGTAATACCGAGCAATCTGGCCGCATCGATCACCTTGTCGACGCCGATTTTTGCCACAAGCCCCGCATAAACCACGTTGACCGACCAGGCGGTTCCCCTGCGCAGGCTCATAGACCCAGCCCCCGATTCACCCGACGAGTTATGTACGGTCCATGGCCTGTTTCCCGGGATTTTAAACGTCTGTGGCGAGGACGCATCAAACCTGTCGTCGGGCGATATGCCGCTCATAAGCGCTGCAGTCAACGTAAACGGTTTAAACGCCGACCCAGGCTGCCTCGGCCCCTGGGTTGCTATATTAAGCTTCTGCTTGTTGTAGTCCTTACCGCCGACCATCGCCTTGACCGCCCCGGTTTTTGGATCGATCGCCACGAGTGAGACATCGGGGTCTCGAGGGCTCGGCAAATACTTCTTCCAGGCAAGCTCTGCGCTCTCCTGCATTTTCGGGTCGAGCGTCGTATATATCTTCAGCCCCTGGGAGTAAGCATCTTTCTCGTTAAAGCCGGTCTTATCCAGCGCATTTCTTATAAGCCAATCCGCATAATATGGGGCAATTCCCACGTAACTTTGTTTTTTCGGGAGCACCGACATAAGCCGCCCCTCAGCCGCTTTAGCCTCAGCTTTTGATATATATCCCTGCTCGGCCATAAGGTCGATAACCAGATTGCGTCTTTCTAATGCCTGCGTCGGGTATTTATACGGATTGTATCCCGCTGGGTTCTTAATCATACCGGCGAGGAGCGCACTTTGCTCAACACTCAGTTTGGTGGCCGGAATACCGAAATATGACTCGCTTGCGGCCTCAACGCCATACGCCCCACTGCCAAAATAGATGGTATTTAAATATTTCTCGAGGATTTGCTCTTTGGAATAGTTCCGCTCAAGCGCCGTCGCCAAAAAAGCCTCCCGGATTTTTCTCTGAACGGTCTTTTCCGGGCTAAAGTAGGCATTTTTAACATACTGCTGAGTAATTGTAGAAGCACCCTGCGCCGCCTCACGGTTTTTCACGTCCCGCACCAACGCACCGATTATTCGAACGTAATCAATGCCTTTATGCTCATAAAAGCGCTGGTCTTCAACCGAGATAACGGCTTTCTGTAAGACGGGCGAGATCTGATTAAGCGGCACAATCGTCCGATTTTCATGGAAAAGCCTGGTTATGACCGTTCCATCGGCCGCATAGATATAGGTAGTTTGGTTTTTAATAACGCCTTTGACATCGCCTATATCGGGGAGATTACGGACTGATTCGTAGACAAACGTGCCGGCCACCGTCGCCACCCCGAACAATAATGTGAAAATTGAAGCCAATATCTTGTGTCTCAAGATAAATCCCAAGTTATTGCGCCTCCGAATGCTCCGATTTCTGCTGCAAAAAACAGTTCTTAACCGATTGCCGTCATAAATAGATTGCCATAAATAAGCTTATTTTGCTAGATTTATCTTTTGCCTCAAACGATGCGGCAACGCTTGTCGAAAACATCGATATAAATAAGCTTATTTTGCTAGATTTATCTTTTGCCAGTAGCAGGGCAAGCGATGCTTACAGCCTAGAACAATTAATCACGGCAATAGTAATATTTGCACCCAAATCTATATGTCATTCTGAGCGATAGCGAAGAATCTCGACTTCTGTTTTCTTTGCTCTTTCTATGGTAGGATAAACTGAAGAAATTTCCGGGAGGTGAAAGAATTGCGCGAGAAAGTAGAGGCTGCGCTTGAAAAGATAAAGCCGGGACTTCAGGCAGACGGTGGTGACATCGAACTCGTCAACGTTACCGACGATGGTGTCGTTCAGGTAAGGTTACTTGGTTCCTGTGCCGGATGTCCTATGTCGCAGATGACACTGACGCATTACGTAGAACAGACACTAAAGGAAATGGTTCCTGAGGTAAAAATGGTACAGAACGTTCTCGTTTAAATTTTGTGACATAAACAGGTATTGAACCATAGATTTGAGTATGCAGCCGAGGCTTGAGGCCTCGGCTGCTAGTTTTCATAATTTATACTATTTTCTGGGGTGATTTGATTGAAAAAGCCGGAGATTCTATCCCCGGCCGGGAACATGGAGCGGCTGGAATACGCCATAGCCTACGGCGCCGATGCCGTCTACATAGGGGGGCGCAACTTCAGTCTGCGCGCCAAAGCCGGCAATTTTTCGATCCACGACATAAAAAAAGCCGTTGAAATAGCCCATAGCGCGGGGAAAAAACTTTACATAACGCTCAACATATTCGCAAGAAACAGCGATTTTAGGGAGCTTTCAAACTACGTCGGCGATCTCGCCAATGCCGGTGTCGATGCGGTAATCGTAGCCGACCCCGGGGTTTTGAGCACCGTCAAAGCGGTTGCCCCACAGTTACAAATTCACATCAGCACTCAAGCGAACGTTACCAACACCGCTGCCGTTGATTTCTGGGCATCCCAGGGCGCGTCAAGAGTCGTTCTGGCCCGTGAGTTGACCGCCCCTGAGATCGCCGAGATTTCAAAAAACGCCACCATCGAGACCGAGGCATTCGTCCACGGAGCCATGTGTATTTCCTATTCCGGCAGGTGCCTGATGAGCAAGTTCCTCGCCGACCGCGACGGCAACCGAGGCGACTGCGCCCACTCCTGCCGCTGGAAATACCACCTGGTAGAAGAGAAGCGCCCGGGGCAGTACCACGAGATTCAAGAGGATGAAAGAGGCACATACTTCTTCAACTCAAAAGACTTGGCGCTAATCGGGCATATCCCCGAACTCATGCAATGCGGCCTCGCAAGCCTTAAAATCGAAGGCAGGATGAAGACCACCCATTACGTTGCCGCAATAACAAAAATATACCGAAAAGCCGTTGACCGCTACTTCGATAACCCAGATAATTATAGGCCTGATCCGGAGTGGTTCGAAGAAATCGAAAAGGTAAGCCACCGCCGGTATTCAACCGGCTTCTTCCTTGGCGACAAAGGGGAAGAGATTCTCGATTGCGCGCGGTATGAGAAGTCGCATGATTTTGTCGGCGTTGTTGAAGGGTACGATAAGAGCAACGGTCTGGTGATCGTGTCGGTCAGGAACAGGCTTAAGACAACCGAACCAATCGAAGTACTGAGCCCGAACAACCTGATAAGCGACTATCTGATACCGGAAATGTTCACCGTACAAGAAGGTGAAATAGGCGGCCCTGTTGAAGTCTCACATGCCGGGTTTAAGGTAGGCATACCTTCACCGGAGCCGTGGCCCGAGTTCGCAATTCTTCGACGAGCGGTAGATATAAAGTAAGAAAGTAGTAAAAAAGTAGTAATAAATAGTTAAAAGTAGTGAGGTAATCAGTGTTGGCAAAGTTATTCCCAGATCATTACTATAATTCGATCTTCGATATAAACCTGGAGGATTTAAAGCAAGACGGGATTAAAGGGATTATCCTCGATCTCGACAACACTATCGTCGCCCGCAATAGCTCGGTTGCCACCGAGGAGCTAAAGGGGTGGCTCCAGAAAGTCGAGGCAGAGGGATTCAAGGCTTGTATCCTCTCCAATAACTGGAAGCAGCGGGTAACCGGAGTAGCCGCTCAGGTGAATCTGCCGCTTGTAGCAAGGGCCGCCAAACCGAGAAAAGGTGCGTTCATACGCGCGATGGAAGTCCTCGGAACCCGTGACGACCAGACGGTTGTAGTTGGCGATCAGATATTTACCGATGTCTTCGGCGGCAATCTTGCGGGTTTGCACACCATCCTCGTCATGCCGATGAGTAACCATGAAGCGTTCCATACAAGGTTTCTTCGCCAACTTGAAAAGCTGGTTATCAAACGCTGGCAAAAACACGGCCTGCACAGCTCATAGTCTAATAGCTATAGTTGTTAGCGCGCGGGTGTAAGATAGCAATTCTACTCGCTGCGCGAAGTCGATCGTTACAAGGGAAGCTAAATGAAAGAAATAAACGGCGCAACAAAAGTAACAGGCATAATTGGATATCCGTTAACCTATACATTCTCGCCGCCCATGCACAACAAGGCGTTCGAGGCGCTCAACCTCAACTACAGGTACCTTCCGTTCGTGGTCGAGCCGAACGCTCTTGAAAATGCCATCGAGGGGATAAAGTCCCTGAATATCCGGGGAATAAACGTAACCATGCCCCACAAGGAAGCCGTAATCGATCTCCTTGACGAACTCTCTGCTGAGGCCGAAACCATCGGCGCGGTCAACACTATAAATAACGATAACGGTCGCCTTATCGGCTACAATACCGATGCCGGAGGTTTCCTTAAATCTCTCAAAGAGGAATCCTTCAATCCGGCCGGGAAAACAGCAATAATTCTAGGCACAGGAGGCGCGGCGAAAGCGGTAGCGGTTGCGCTTGCCCAGGCCGGTGCGGCAAGCATCGTAATAATAGGTAGGTCGGGCAATAAGGCCGAGGCCATTACGTCCAGCCTTATCTCTAATTTCCAGGAAATATCAGGAAAAACGCTCACATTCAGGGATAACCTCGCCGATATTTTCCAAATAGGAGAACTAATAGTAAATGCAACGCCTGTTGGTATGAAGGAAAGCGGAGATCTCCTACCAGTACCTTTAGAGTTTATAAACGCATCGCACTTTGTTTACGATCTTATTTACACACCACTTGAAACCGCACTAATTAATGGAGCACGGCATAAAGGAGCTAAGGCTGCAAACGGGCTTGGTATGCTCTTATACCAGGCGGCCTCGGCCTTCGAGATTTGGACTGGTACCTCCGCACCTGTTGAAGTAATGCGTCAGGCGTTAATCCAAGGTTTAAAGAGCGGAGATAGACCAGATAATGCTGAAGAGGAAAATAGGCGAGTTCCTACTTGATGCCGGAGTAATTACACAAGACCAACTCAGTGAGGCCATAGGTACTTCAAGCAACCAGGAAGACGTGGACCGAAAACTGATCGACCTCGGCTATGTTTCCGAATCGGACATAGCGAAAAACCTTGCTAAACAATTAAACCTCAGCTTCGTTGACCTCGGCGCATACGAGGTTAACACCCAAGCCACCGCGCTTATCTCAAGCGAGCAAATCCATCGCTATAAGGTGCTTCCGATAGAATTTGAAGATGACCGTCTCGTCGTCGCGATGGCCGATCCGACAAATATTTTTGCCATCGACGATCTGCACGTCATGACCGGCTATGAAATCATTCCGGTCGTCGTTTCCGAAAACGATCTCCAATCCGCTATCGATAAGTACAGCACCAGCGATGATATTGTCGAAGAGGCGATTGAAAGTATCAACGATGACGCTGCTAGCGAAAGCGAGATTGCGGCTGAAGAAAAAGAGGCCGCGGGTGCTCCCATCGTAAAGCTGGTCAACATGATCGTTACCGAAGCGGTTCGAGATAGGGCCAGCGACATATTCATCGAACCGCAGGAAAAAGACGTAAGAATCAGGTGCCGGATAGATGGTGTGCTTCATGAAGTCATGCGCTCGCCGAAACATATTCAAGCCGGAATCATCTCACGAATTAAAATTATGGCAGGCCTCGATATCGCGGAGCGCCGCCTCCCTCAAGACGGCCGTTTCGGGTTAGTAATCGATAAACGACCGATCGATTTCCGGGTCGCCACGCTACCAACCATACATGGCGAGCAGGTAGTTCTCAGGGTGCTGGAAAAAGAAAGCATAATGATGAACCTCGACGAACTCGGGTTTTTATCGGGTTCGCTCGATATGTTTAAGGAGTCGTTCACCAAGCCCTATGGCGCAATCCTCATTACCGGACCAACAGGAAGCGGCAAGACAACGACGCTTTATTCCGTTCTTAACTTGCTTAACTCAAAAGAGAAGAACCTTATTACGGTAGAAGACCCGGTTGAATATCGTTTGCCCAACATAAGCCAGGTCCAGGTCAACACAAAAACCGGTCTATCATTTGCCGGCGCTTTACGATCCATACTACGCCAGGACCCGGATATCGTTATGATAGGCGAGATCAGGGACGAGGAGACCGCTCTTATCGCAGTCGAATCAGCGCTTACCGGTCACCTTGTTCTCTCAACGCTCCACACGAACAACGCTCCGGCAACGCTGACCAGGCTTGTTGAGATGGGGATAGAGCCGTTTTTAGTATCGTCAGCGGTAGATTGCATTGTATCACAGCGCCTTGCCCGCAAGCTCTGTACGCGCTGTCGAGAACTCTTTACACCTACGCAAGAGGAGTTAATCGAGGCCGGTTATACGATCGATGGCAGCGAGCCAACCGAGATTTACCGAGCGCGTGGCTGCAAACGCTGCGGCAATACCGGCTACCACGGACGCATAGGCCTCTACGAGATCATGACCATGACAGAAGGAATAGAACGGCTCCTTGTTGAAAACGCATCGCCCGAAGAGATTACCGAACTCGCGCTCGCCGAAGGCATGCTAACGTTACGAAAAGACGGCCTCGAAAAGGTTCGTTCCGGCCTGACTTCGATAGAAGAAATTTTAAGGGTTACCGTATAGAACCGTTACAGGAATAGATTATGCTGAAAGAAAAATCCGACGAAATACTTGCGAACATACTGGTAAAAAAAGGCATACTCTCGCACGACGACCTGGAGAGAGTCGAAGAAAGTATCGATTGCGATACCTCACTGGCGCAAGCCTTGGTTAACGAAGGCTTGCTTGATGGCGACACTATAACCGAACTGCTGGGGTCGAGCGACTTTAACTTCGTCGATCTTAGCGAATACCACATAAACGTCTCAGCCACCTCGATATTGCCCGAGACGTTCGCCAGGCGATACAACGTTCTACCTATAGATTTTGAAAGGGACAAACTCGTCGTTGCCATCGCAGACCCGACAAATGTTGTAGCCCTGGATGACCTGCAAATGATTACCGGCTACGAAATAAAAGCGGTGGTCGCGCTTGAAGATGAGATAAAGATAGCCCTCAACCGCTACTATAGAGCAACAGAAGCCGTCAAAGACCAGGTAGATACCCTGCGCCTACTAGAGGATTCCCGAGGGGGAATAAGCGGCCTCCGAGAAGTATCCGAAGAAGCCCCGGTCATCAAGCTTGTCAACATGATCATCATAAAGGCTATCAACGAGCGTGCAAGCGATATTCATGTCGAACCTCAGGAAAAAGAGCTGCGCATACGCTACCGCGTAGACGGTGTGCTCCACGAGTCCATGTGCTCACCAAAACAAATCCAGGCGGGCGTTATCTCCAGGCTCAAAATTATGGCCGGCCTCGACATCGCCGAAACCAGGATACCCCAGGACGGCCATTGCGACCTTATGGTCGCAGGTAAAATGATAGATTTCCGGGTATCAACTCTGCCGACTATTTACGGAGAGAGGGTTGTCCTTAGGATACTGAGAAAAGAAAGCATCCTGATCGATCTCGACGATCTTGGTTTCTTGCCCGAAAGCCTTAATAAGTTTAAGTCTTCATTCAACAGGCCCTATGGTGCGGTTTTTGTAACGGGCCCAACAGGAAGCGGCAAGTCGACAACGCTGTACGCAGCACTAAATATCCTAAATAACAGCGCAAAGAATATCATCACCGTCGAGGATCCGGTCGAGTACCGCCTTCCGGGCGTCAACCAGATACAAGTAAATTCAAAAACGGGCCTGACTTTTGCCAGGTGCCTCAGGGCGATCCTTAGATCATCACCCGACATAGTTATGGTGGGCGAGATAAGGGATAAAGAAACGGCCCAAATTGCAGTAGAAGCCGCACTTACCGGGCATATGGTTCTCTCGACACTACATACAAACGACGCCCCCGGCGCCATTACCAGGCTCACCGAGATGGGCACAGCGCCATTCCTGATAGCGTCTGCAATCGAGTGCATCCAGGCCCAAAGGTTGGCACGACGTCTGTGCCCGGCGTGCAAGGAGGAATACGAGCCCCCAATCGATGCCCTCACAAGGATCAACTTCCCGATGGAAGGCGAAGAACCTTTAAAACTCTATCGCCCAAAAGGCTGCCCCAGATGCAACGGCACCGGCTACAAGGGCCGGGTGGGTATTTATGAAGTCATGGTTCTCAGCGAAACCATTAAAGACTTATGCGTCAAACGGGCGACCGCCGATGAAGTCAAGCGCGTCGCAATCGCCGAGGGCATGAGGACTCTCCGCCAAGACGGCTTCGAAAAAGTTCGCACGGGCATGACCTCCCTTGAAGAAATCATGCGCGTCATAATCTAGCCATCAGCTTTCAGCGCTCAGCCATCAGCTTTTATGTGGGTCTAGAATGCGGGCTTTAGTTAGCAGTTAGCAGTAGGCAGTTAGCAGTTAGCAGTAGGCGGTTAGCAGTTAGCAGTAGGCGGTATGCAGTTAAGAACCAGGGTTCACTAGCTGTCATTCTGAATGAAGCGATAGCGAAGTGAAGAATCGAGAGAGCACTCAGCATTATTAGAAGCATGAGGGTTTAAGCTTAGATAAAGCATATTTTAGATAAAGGTTTTAGCTGAATGCTGATAGCTGATAGCTGAGAGCTTTAGCTCTCAAGCCGCTACTAAACCCGTCCGATAGGTAACTAGATTCCTTTTAAGAATATCCGGGAGGTTTTACGTTGCTTGATATTAATGATTTGTTGATGCAGGTACTAGAAAGAAAAGCATCAGACTTGCACATTACGGCAGGGACACCCCCAATGGTCAGGGTCCACGGCGATCTTCAGGCGCTCGATTACCCAAAGCTGACGCCAAACGATACTAAGGAACTTATCTATAGTATCCTTACCCAGGACCAGAGGGAGCAGCTCGAGAGAAACTGGGAGTACGACTTTTCTTATGGGCTCACCGGCCACGCAAGGTTCAGGGTAAACGCATATTACCAGAGAAGCAGCGTAAGCGCCGCCTTCAGAATTATCCCCGTAGAGATAAAATCACTGGACGATCTGGGGCTTCCGCAATCGCTCGAGTTGCTCGTAAGGCGTCCGCGAGGACTAGTCCTGGTTACAGGCCCGACCGGTAGCGGTAAGTCAACAACACTGGCGACGCTCCTCAACATCATCAACGAAAACAGGTCATTCCACATAATTACAATCGAGGATCCAATCGAGTACCTGCACACACATAAACAATCTATCGTTAACCAAAGGGAAGTCGGATCGGATACTAAATCCTTCGCCAACGCCCTTAAATACGTTCTTCGCCAAGACCCGGATGTCATACTTGTCGGTGAGATGAGGGATATGGAGACGATTTCGGCGGCATTGACTGCGGCCGAAACCGGTCACCTCGTCTTCTCAACGCTCCACACGCAGGATGCGCCGCAGACCATCGACAGGATCATCGACGTTTTCCCGCCGCACCAGCAGCAACAGATACGAATCCAGCTGGCCGGTACATTACAGGGAATCGTCTGCCAGCAGCTACTGCCGACGGTTGACGGCGCGGGACGCTGTGTCGCTTACGAAATCCTTATGCCGACGCCGGGCGTCAGAAACATGATCCGCGAAGCGAAGACGCACCAGATATATAACGCCATGCAGACGGGCTCCAAGCATGGAATGGTAACTATGGACCAGTGCCTTGCCGATCTGCATAGATATGGCAAGATAACATTCGAAATGGCGGTACAAAAAGCATCCGATCCAAACGATCTGAGGCAACTTCTCGGAAGGACCGCTTAACAACTGATTATGCAACTAACGGACAGCATAAACGAGGTACATTATGCCAACAACATTCACGTATAAGGTAAGGGACGGCGGGGGAAGCCTGCTAAACGGCCAAATCGACGGCGATAACTTAACGATGGTCGCAAACAAACTCAGGCAAACCGGCTATATCGTCATCGAGCTTAAAGAAAAAAGCCTGGCCCAAAGGGATATAAACCTGCCATTCGGCAACAAAGTAAAATCAAAAGACCTGACGGTATTCAGCCGCCAATTCGCAACAATGATCAACGCCGGCTTATCCCTAACAAAATGCCTGGCAATCCTCGCCGAACAGACTGAAAGCAAACCATTAAAAGCGGTGACTAGCGAAGTCCTTAAAGACGTCGAACAGGGCAAGGGACTTTCAGATGCAATGGCGAAACATCCGAAAATATTCCCACCCATATATATTAATTTGGTAAGAGCAGGCGAGACGGGCGGTGTTCTCGATGAAGTCCTCATGAGGGTCGCCGAGCACTTTGAAAAAGAAGCATCCATAAAGGCAAAGATCAAATCGGCCATGGCCTACCCAACCGCCATGTTCTCGTTCTCGATGATCATCACTTTTGTGCTTATAACCTTCATTGTGCCGCTGTTTGTAAAAATGTTCGACGATATGGGTGGCGAACTTCCACTTCCAACAAAGATCCTTCTTGGCGCAAGCAACTTCATGCGCTCAAGCTGGTTCATCATTATCCCCGCCTTAATCGGCCTGCGGTATTTGTATAAACGCTACAACAACACACCTAATGGCAAGATGAAAATAGATGCCTTTAAGCTCCGCTTGCCGATTTTCGGTGCTTTAGCAAAGAAAATGGCTGTATCCAGGTTTAGCCGAACGCTCAGCACCCTAATGGCCAGCGGCGTTCCTATACTTCAGGCGCTTGATATCGTAGCCGACAGTGCCGGAAACGCGGTTGTCACAGATGCGGTCAAGAATGCCCGAAGCAGCATTAAAGAAGGCGAAACGATCTCGAAACCTTTAGCCGGAAGCAAGGTATTTCCGGCAATGGTTGTTCAAATGATAGCCGTCGGCGAAGAAACCGGCGCCCTCGACACCATGCTCAAGAAGATTGCCGACTTCTACGACGAGGAAGTCTCTAATACCGTAGATGCACTAACGTCAATCCTTGAGCCGATGATGATCGTGGTAATGGGCATTTTAATCGGTGGCATTATCGTCAGTCTCTACTTGCCGATGTTCCAGGTCATCACCTTGATTAAATAGGACAGACATCTCTATGCGAAGTTAGCAATCGATAACCAGCTAAATGGTAATTATTGCAAAATTATTACTAAAGTAAGTTGGCCTGCAACCGATATATAAGATACAAAAACGTCTTTTGTAATGAAAAAGGAATCCTACCGCAAGGTAACAAATGCCTTTTTCTTTTAAATAAGACCGACCGCTTTAAGACTTCTGATAAGGAGGTGAAAAAATGAGATTCTTCCGCAATGAAAAAGGTTTTACCCTTGTTGAGTTGATGGTAGTTATCCTTATTATTGGTATTTTGGTGGCTATTGCCGTACCGATCTTTAACAACGCCAGGGCTTCCGCTTGGCAGAGGACATGCCAGGCTAATCTGAGGACGCTTGATGGCGCCGTACAGACATACGCTGCAGATAATCCAGGAGCTACCTTCCCACAAAACTATACTGACCTGGAAAACGCTCTAAAGGGTAAATACGTAAAAGAGATGCCGCACTGTCCTCAAGACAGTTCTAAGGATTATGTAGTCACGCCAGCTTCAGGCAATACATTGCCTCCGATAATTTCATGCCCTAACGACAGTGCTACTCACAAGTATCCGTAAAACATAGCCGGAAGGCTATCGAAAAAGAGCGGCAAGAAATTGCCGCTCTTTTGTTTTTTTGGTTTTGCCGATAACAAGACTATCTTAACCATTCTAGGAGATAAAGTTGGAACAGAGACTCGATAATACACCTATAAAAGCAAGCAAAACTTGCTCCTACGTCGAGACAATCAATTCCACGATTAGGTTTTTTCTATATCTTCTGGTTGTGATCATACCGTTAGCAATTTCCCCCTCATCGCTTAACCAGGCGTTATCGCTAAAGTACTTACTCTTCAAGTTGGTCACAGCGGTAGTAATCTGTGTTTATCTAACGATGATAGTTCTTAGGGGCGCTAAGATACGAGTTAGCGGCTTAGAGTTACCTCTCGCGATATTTCTAATCTTCATGGGTATCGCAACCATGCTTTCCGCCAATATTCATACGAGTATAGAAGGTAGTTACATCAGGTATGATGGGTTCTTAAGCTATCTGATCTGCGCCGCCTTATTCTTTGCCGCGACACAATCATTTTTTATTTCCGGGCAGGTAGAGACTATAGTAAAGCTTAGCATAGCAACAGCGACAATTGTCTCAGTCTACGGTGTTGCTCAAAGCCAAGGGTGTGACCCGATCCCATGGGGTGTGATGATGTTTGAGAAGACAAGAAGCTTCTCTACGTTTGGAAACCCTGTAATATTAAGCGGATATCTGTCTCTTATGTTTCCACTTGCTATAGCCCTCCTTAAAAAAAGTAAGTCCTCTGTGGATAAGCTACTTTATTCAGTGGCGGTAACAGCAATAGCGCTTTGTCTTGTTACCACGATGAGCAGGGCCGCCTGGATGGGGGGCATTATAGGACTTGTGCTGGTGGTTGCTGGACTAGCGCAAAAGAAACGTTTCAATATCCGAATGGCGGCAGCCCCGACTGTCATCAGCATAGTAGTTATATCTCTTGCTTCAATGGCTATAGGATTACCGACGGTAGCCCACAAGGCCACATCGACGTTCGGCTTCAGCGGAAGCGTTGATAGTAGACTTCTTATGTGGGGGACAGCGCTGAAGATGATTCCTCAAAGACCTCTCTTTGGGTTTGGCCCTGATGTGTTGGACTTGGTATTTCCCCGGTATGAGATTCCCGGTCTGCTTAAATACAATGGCTCAGCCGCTATCGATAATGTGCATAATGCATTCTTGCAGTTGGCGTTGACCGCTGGTATTCCTGCCCTAATCGCCTTTATAGTAATTCTTGTAGTTGTATTTATTAAAGCTTTGAGAGAAATCAAGCGGTCTCAGTCGGTTTCTCCAATTACGGTAGGGCTGGTTGCAGGAATAATAGCATTTCTGGCGCAGAGTCTAACCGGTGTGACAGGGATTGCGACATCAGGATTTCTTTGGTTAAATATGGGGCTTTTGGCTTCGATATGGGCTGAGCCAAAGATCGAACTCAAGCCAGTAACGGGCTTTGCGAAATATCCGCTACTATCTTCGATTATCGTTGTCGGGATAATTGGCGTTGTTCTATCGATAAGGCCTTTTATTAGCGAAAATGCGCTCGGTCAAGCCTGGTTGGCAACACAGCATGGCGACTCCAGGGCGGCCGAGAGTTTCTATAAAAAAGCCATTGTATATAATCCCCAGGATGATAAAGCCTACAGCGGTTTTGGTATCATGCTTGCTTATGAAGGCTATGCTTTGAAAAATATGAGGTTATGGTCAGAAGGCATGAACTACCTCAAAGGGTCTACGCAGCTATCTTCGCACAATCGAGAGAACTATACTTTGCTCGGTCTTGGCTACCTTTACGGAGGTAAAGTTTTTGATGAGCGCAATTTCCGCTATGCAGTAACCAGCCTTGAAAAAGCTGCCGAGCTTGGCCCAAATAATTACACGACGAGAGATCTTCTTGGGATGGCATACCTGGAGGCAGGACGCATGGAGGAGGCGAAACATAACCTCTTGATGGCACTTAGAATTAATCCAAATGATCCTCAAACCCATTATCATATGGGTCGATATTATGAAAAAGCCGGGCACAAAGAAGACGCTCTGTGTGAGTATATTGCCGCCGTTATGATAGATAAAAATTACAAGGATGCAAAAACTGCGTATGAGAGGCTGATTAAACGTGGAAATGACTAGTTTTTTGGACTCAGAGATTAAACATGTTAAGGCCAAGAAAATCGCACTCGGCATAATTGTAGCTGTTATTATTATAACTGCCTTCGTTGTTGACCGGTATATAAATGCGGACAGGGTGTATTACCTGGCAGTTCATCAGCAGGAAGAAGGCAATGTAGTCGAGGCAAAAAAAGGCTATGAAGATGCCCTGCACATGAATCCTTGGCACGCAGATGCAAATTATCAGCTTGGTATCCTTCTGAGTAGAGAGGGCAAAACATCCGAGGCCGTCAAACTGATACAACGCGCATTGCAATTGAAAGACGAACCGGATTATTACGTTGGCTTGGGACACCTCTACCTAAACAAGCTCAAAGACGCGAGCCGTGCTGAGGCGAGTTTCCGCAAAGCATACGACCTTGACCCTAAGAACTACTATGCTTGTTCTATGCTTGGCAATCTAGCGGAACGGCGCCACAATAACGACAAAGCGATTCAATATTATGAACAAGCGATTCGACTCGACCCACAGTTGACAGCCTGCTATAAGAATCTTGCGGCAATTTATGATGCAAAGGGTATGACTGGCAAAGCGGGCGAGTACTGGCGGGATGTTCTCAGGATAAACCCTAAAGACGAGGATGCGAAGGCGTACTTTAAGGTCGGGAAATCGGCTAACTAATCGGAGCGAACCATGGATTATTTTTATACCATCGCATTCTTTATATTCGGCGCTGTTATAGGCAGCTTCGTAAATGTCTGCGCGTATAGGATTCCAAAAGGCGAATCCATCGCATATCCGCCTTCGCATTGCCCTAGTTGCGGCGAAGCCATACGCTATGCCGACAATATTCCGGTTGTAAGCTACCTCATATTGGGCGGAAAATGCAGGAGCTGTGGCTCAAGGATAAGCCTGAAGTATCCAATTATAGAACTATTAACAGGAGCTTTATGGGCTATAACCTATTCCCGTTTCGGCCTCTCGCTTGAACTTGGTTACGGGCTATTCTTCATAACCATACTTATTGTGTTATCAGCCATCGATTACGACATAAAGATAATCCCCAACAAGGTGCTTATCCCGGCAATGATTATAAGCGCGTTGTTGCTGGTCCTCTATCCACTAAATATCAAGACGATACCGCTCATCGAAAACCTGAGTTCCGGTTGGGCCATCGGCGGGTTTTTTGTAGGCGGCGGGCTTCTCTATCTAATAGCTATAATGGCCCGCCTGTTCTTCAAAAAGGACGCGATGGGCGGGGGAGACATCAAGCTGGCGGCATTTATCGGCCTTTACCTGGGCGGGTACGTACTATTAGCGCTTTTCATCAGCTTCGCCTTAGGGGCGATAGTTGGAATCGTGATGATTTCAAGGGACAAAAAGAGCGCCAAGGAAATGATCCCCTTCGGCCCCTTCATGGCCGCCGGCTCTATCCTTACCATCTTCTTCGGCCCCCAGCTTTGGTTGGGGTATTTGAGTATAGCGGGTCTTTCCTAAACTCCTTCTGATCGCCTGGCCAGACCAGCCGTTGTACAGGTGCAAACTTCTTAAGTGACATCACCCAGCAACCGATACATATAGTAGCAAAAAAGGAGATTTGATATGCCTTTCCTAAACCGTTCAGTTGATAAGCTGCGGGAAGAGAGGGCTTTTGGCATTGTTGAAGCACTAATGGCGATGACGTTAATGTCGTTAGTGCTCATCGCGTTACTTGGGCTCTTATCCGCGAGCGTAAAAGCCATCACGAGCAGCAAGCTCTCTACCATAGCAACCCAAATAGTAAACGAGCGCATGGAGCAGGTTAGATCAATGTCGTATGCTGAAGTGGGTTTAACCACCGACACAATAGAGAACGCCTCTGATCCCACCGGTTATCTTCATCCTGAGACGCGAACGGCTTCGGGTGTTCAGTTCACGATAAACTACCGTGTTAAATGGGTGGATGAAACATCAACGGCGAGCACTGAGGATTACAAGCAAGTGTGGGTGAATGTGTCATGGCTCGAGCGGGGCACAACAAGAACGGTAAGCGCGAGCACATTCATTAAAGATAAGCCGACCCAATATGAGCCGCCTACTGTTAATTTTGATAGCGAAACTGCGGCCGACGGCATGATATTCGGTCCGAGCTATACACAGATTCCCCTTAGAGCAACCGGAACAGATGGCGAGAATGACCTTGTTCTTTTGCGCTTTTATATTGGAGGAATAACTCCTGCAGGCGGAATTTACCAGTTTAATCCAACGTACTCCTATCAGAACGATATCCTGCAATGGGACCCGAACGTAACTACGGTTGATTCAAGCGGCGCAACTTCATATACATGGGATGACGGCATTTATGAAGTTATGGTCGAAGTATGGGATTCTCATGGCTTAAGGGATGCTAAGAGTATTTTCTGGACGCTTGATCGGTTTCCACCGATATGGGACCCGGGAAATCCCGAAAGCCTAAGCACCCAGCTGATGAGCGATTCAAGCATTAAGCTGGCATGGAACAGCGCAATTGATGGTAGGGATAGCGTAGATAAATACAACATTTACAGAAAAGAGTCCAGCGATGTCACATTTACCGCAGTTGCAACGAATATCACGGGTACCGACTATACCTGCACGGGGCTAACCGAATGGAAGACATACCAGTTTTATGTGGCAGGTGTAAGCCCGCTCGGATATGAGGCAACCATGACGGGCGATATTGTATCCGCGACCACCCCGTTCTGGATTAGCGGGACGTCCTCAAAATACAAAATCCATGGCGATAATTATTACAAAGTTGACCTTAGCTGGCACGACCCGCTGTCGATGGTTCCACCTGTATCGGTTAATCACTTTAACATATACCAAACCGTAAATGGAACTGAGACTATGATACACACCAATACCGGAAGCCAGCTTACGTATACGGATGATCTCTTATCGGCTAATACCCAGTATAAATATGAAGTAAGGGCTTATAGCAGCAGTGACGATAGCGTGTTATTAAACACGAGCACAATCATTTATGTGACGACGCCAAGCTAGGGGCTATGATGGTTAAATTAACCGCTTTAATTAAAAACGAAAAAGGGACGACGCTTGCCGAGCTAATTATTTACGCTGTGATACTGGTTGCTATACTGGCTGCTTCATATACGGTGTATGAGGGCTCGGAGGCCATATATGCGTCCTCAAGCGGGCAGGCCGATGCCCAAAGAAGCGCGAGGCTGGCGCAGGCTCAAATGACAAAGAATATCAGAATGGCCGAGAGCTTTGTAACGGCCGATGATACATCGATTAGCTTGAGGGCTGATATTGATGATGACAACATGTGGGATACGGTGAATTACTACACGCAAAACGGAAGCCTCTACACTAAAGTAAATAACGGTACGGCAAAGCAAATAGCGACAGGGGTTCAAAACGATGCGCTGAATCAGCCGCTTTTTATCTACTACAACATCCATTTTGCACCGATAACAACGGACACAGCCTCTAGAAAAACTAAAAGCTACCAGATTGAGGTTAATCTGATAATCGACACCGACGTAAACAGACCCCCTGATGCATATACATTGACTTCAAAAGTCATGCTAAGGAACCGTGAATAAGGAGTCTTTAATGATTAAGCGTGTTATAAAAGACGAGCAAGGTATAGCGATGGTAGTGGTGGTCGGCTTGATGCTTATAATCACCGTTCTTGCGTTTGGCTTGATCGCGGTTTCTGAGAGTGATCTTAAGCTGTCTGCGCGTGACCAAGATTCCATGCAGGCGCTGCATATTGCCGAGGCCGGTATCCAAAAGGCGCTATGGCAACTGGAGCAATACGGTAACAGTATACCGACACCGACATTCAGCGTGCCCGTCGGAAACGGCATTGCCCAGGTAAATGCCATGCAGGATAGCGGTTCCCAATGGTACTGGACGATTGAGTCAAGCGGTACGTGTGGTCAATCTCATCGAAAAATTAAAGTCACGGTATTTAACTTCTCTCTTTGGAATCTAAATATGGGCCTTGGAGAAGACAACTCGCTGGCATCTGGTGGTAACGGCCTTCTTGGAACGACTTCGATTGATGGGCCGTTTTATGTTAGGGGAAACGTCCAGCTTACGGGTAACTCGAGCATCATGGGCGGGCCGTTTTTTATTAAGACGGGTTCTCTTGTGTTTATGGATAACGGCTCAAACCTCGGCACTGAAAGTTCTCCGGTAGCTGCCTATATCGAGCCGGCGGATGGAAATGAAGATATCCTCGATAAACACGGAGACCCCTTAAACCCGGGCGACCCGCAGGTTAAAGTTAGTCAGCTTTCAAACCAGTGCCCGGATATTAAGCTGCCACCGCTCGATACGTTAAACACTTACAGAACGACCGCCACAAACGAATCGCTGGCGGATACTTCCTCAGCCACAACATATGTCGAGGAAGGTTGGGGTACGACGCATTCTGAGGGCTATAAAGTGTTGGATGACAATACAAGCAATACAAACGCTGATGTGGGTGCGAGACATATATATAAGCTCAATAGCTCAATCGATAACTTCGGCTCCACAACCGGTTTCGGGTGGGATGCGGCAAACCATAAGCTTTACGTTAACGGTACGGTGTTTGTAGATGGTAACCTGACGATAGGTGACAATGAGAATAGCGAGATCACCTATTACGGCAGGGGAACGATCGTTGCAAACGGAAACATAACGATAAACGGTAAGTTACGGCCTCCTTATGATGCGATCAAAGACGCATATGACATCAACGGCACGCATGTTCTCGGGTTGGTTACAGACGAAAGCATTGAGATAAACATATCCGGCTCCGGTTCATGTGATCGCAATAGCCCCGACGTAAGCGGCGCGTTCTTTGCGTCCAAAGAGGTCAAGATAACGCATAACAACACCACGTTCGTCGGCAGCATGATAGCCGGTGTGTTAAATATTGCCGATGGTACCAATAACAGCCACTTGTTTACAGATCCAAGCTTACCGGATTTTTTGCCGCCGTCCTTGCCAGGTAGTACGAAGTTCCTGGCAATGACGTCTTCCTGGAGAGAAGTCCCGTAAATGCTTGTCGCACTATTTGCTTAAAGTCTAATCGGTGTGTCTAATCCCTAAAGCATTATTACGGTTTACCGATGTAAAGAAAGATGGTTGCCGAGCGTTCATAGCGTATGGCAGCTACGCCCCGTCCCATTTTTGTAATTGAAATACTAATGGTCAAACCTTAGATGTAGGAGGTAGGTTTTGGGATTGCTTGGCTTGGGCAGGGGATCATCCCCAGTCGGTTTAGATATCGGTGGCGGCACATTCAGGCTTGCACAGCTTAAGCCGTCCGCCGACAAATCCGTCCTTATAAACTACGCAACTATAAAGACCCCTGAAGGCCTTGTAAGCGAAGGCGAGATTCTCGATGTCGAGGGTGTCGCGAAGGCGCTTGCCGGTTTTTGGCGTGAGAAGAAGATCTCCGAGAAAAAGGTCGTCGTAGGTGTGGCAAACCAGAAGGTTATCGTCAGGGTTGTCGAGATGCCTTATATGGTTGAATCGGAGCTTAGAAGCGCCATCCAATATCAGATAAACGAGTATATACCGATTCCTGTTGAAGAGGCGATCATTGATATACAAATAATTTCAGAGCATGAGAACAGCCAGCAGGAGAGAATGATGGACGTGCTGGTTGTTGCGGCGCGTAAGGAAATGGTTGAGAATACTGTGGCTGCCCTGGAGAAGGCCGGTCTTAAACCCGTTATCGTCGATGTCTCATCACTGGCGTTTGCAAGGGCGCTTGCTGAGAATACCCCCGAGAGGGTTCTTCAAGAAGAGGACGAACATAAAACCGCTATCGCAATGGTCAATATAAGCTCAAACCTTACGGACATCGTTGTTATTGAGGATGAGATACCGAGGTTTACCAGGGCAAGCAGTATGGGCGGACGTGTCTTTACCGATGCTCTAGTCGAGCAGCTCGGGATGACCTTTGATGAGGCAGAGGACATGAAGAAGCGGATAGGTCTTCCAGCCAGTGCGAACGATGGATCTGATGTTAACGACTCGGATATCTCGGATGTGGTCCAATATAAAGACGCCGTTCAGAATGTCCTTGAGCAGGAGATGATACGGTTTGTCGCAGAGATTAGGAGATCGCTGGATTATTACCTGGTGCAGGCGACGAGGGCCAAAAGCATTGACAAGATTATTATATCCGGCGGTGGAGCTAAGCTTAAGAACCTCCTTCAGTACTTGAAGGACAACTTTCAGATAGAGGTTGAGCTTGGCCAGCCGTTACATAGCGTTCAGCTTAGTAAGAGATTGAAGATTGAGAATATACGGGACGAAGAACTCTCGATGGCTATCTGCCTTGGCCTGGCGATGCGGGGGGTGGCGTAATGATTAAGATTAATATCAACCTGCTGCCCCGCGAAATCCAAGATAAGCGAAGCGGAGAAAAAATGATTATTTTTGCCTTGCTTGCTCTAGTTGGCTTTGCCGGCATTCTTGGCGCTATATATGCGTTTAATTCCTGGCAGATCAAGATGAGCGAGGACAGGCTTGCCATGCTGCAGAATCAGACCGCCAGGATGAATACGACAATAGATGGGCTCAGAGTATATGAGCACAGGCTCCAGGAAATTCAGAGGAGAAAACAGGTCATGGAAAAGGCGGTTGCAGGGCAGATATTCTGGTCGAAAGTTCTTGAAGAAATAATGATCGCGACCCCGAATGACGTGTCATTGGCGTCGCTGAACGGTACTGCCGATGGCATAACATTCGATGGTTCAATCATGGATCCAGAGGATAATCCGGATCAGGGTCACAAGCCGGTTGCGAAGTGGCTCTTGCGTTTGGCGGATATGAAGCCGCAGCCGGATGTTTGGTTAAGCTCGGCCACTAAGGACGAGACAAAACACACGATTCATTTTGCGAATACTATCAAATTTAAAGAATTGCCGACGCTTCCTGCCCCGCCCACGACTTCCGGGAAGTGATTGATATGAATAAATTAGCGATGAAACAGCAAGTCATAATATTGGTAGCGGTATTTGTACTGATTGTTGCGCTTTTCTACGTGTTTGCGTGGAGTCCGCAAGTAGCGAGGCTTGCCGAGTTGGACCAGCAGAGAGCGACGGAGGAGACGAAGCTTGAGACTTCGAAGAGCATGCTGGCCATGCTGGTGCAGGTTCGGCAAAACGCGTCTGAATCTGAATTTGAGCTGGTTAAAATCAGAACTAAGATGCCCAGCCAGCCCGAATTGCCGACGCTTATAGTCGCTTTGCAGAATATAGCCGACGATGCGGGTGTGGACCTTCAATCGATAACACCCGGCATGCCGACCTCCCAGGGAGATTACGGTGAGGTTGCGATCAGTGCCTCGGTATCAGGTAGTTATGTTTCGATTATCGACTTTTTAAAGCGACTGGAGAAAGCATCCAGGGAGCTACGGGTGAATACGATAAATGTTGCGACCGGTCAAAACTATCCTGATTTGGATGTAAAGCTGGCTATGAGCGCGTTTACGATGAATGATACGACGCAAACGGCACCGGCTGTGCCGTCGCAGAATGCCGCAGTTTCTCAAACCGCAACGGCGGCTAACTAACCAAGGTGATGTAGATGAAACTTAAATCAGAGTTATCAGTAGAGAAAATAAAAGAAATGATCAAGACGCCTAAGGGTAAGGGTGCCGCCGCAGGGTTACTGCTGGTCGTGGTGCTCCTGGTCGTGTTGGTGGTATCGACGCTTGCATTTCCAACGCCTGGTGGGCCATCTACCAATGTGGCGGTTCAAAAACCAGTAATAAAACCCGCAGTTAGGGTATCTAGCACACAGACGTCCTCTTCAGTGGAAGGCACAGCCTCTACAAGCACGACCACGGCGAATTCTACCGGCACGGTAAACTCTACTGATACCGTGGAGATCGAGCCCGATATAACAGGCTACAGGGACCCATTTACTCCGCTCTCAGAGCCGACCACTACGGTAAGCGATACTAGCGGCGCGGGTTTCCTGGGCGGCGTACAGGTCGGGCAGAGTGCTGATACTACACCAAGCTCGAACTCACTCGCCCTGAAAAGTATTGCCGATATAAGTGGTGTAAAGTATGCAACCGTTATATACAAAGCACAGGAGTATACGGTTCAGGAAGGGGATCAGATTGCGGGTTCGCCTTTCAAAGTAACCGATATCGGTGATGGCAGTATATCGCTTCTCTACGGCGATGATAGACTGACGTTGCAGGTTGGCGATGAGATTATTAAATAGGATAAAAGCCCGGAGCCTGAATCGATGGGGCTCTGGTTAAGGATATTTTAATCGATGTTTAAACTTAACGCCCGGTTTGCCGGGCTTTTGTTTTATGTCTGTTAGTGGAGATAGGCAGTATGATAAGTTATACTTATTGGAAAATAATCTGGAGGGAAGAGCTGAGTGATAAGGTACGTAACGGCCGGTGAATCGCATGGTCCTGCTTTGTTTGCGATTATTGAAGGGGTTCCGGCCGGCCTTGGGATAAAGGTAGATACGATAAATAAGGAGCTGGCCCGAAGGCAGTTAGGGTTTGGTAGAGGCGGGCGTATGCAGATAGAGACCGATACGGCTCAAGTGTTGAGCGGTGTGAGATTTGGTAAAGCGCTTGGCTCCCCTATAACGCTTAAGGTCGATAACCGGGATTGGAAGAACTGGCTGGAAAGGATGTCGGTTGAGGAAATATCGGGTAAGGCTGAAGTGGTAACACAGCCGCGACCGGGGCATGCCGACCTGAGCGGAGTTTTGAAGACCGGACAAAAGGATATACGAAATATTCTTGAGCGCTCGAGCGCACGGGAAACTGCGGCGAGGGTTGCTGCGGGCGCTGTTGCTAAGTTATTGTTGGCGGAGTTCGGGATACAGGTAGTAAGCCATGTTATATCTATCGGTGATGTCGAGGCGAACACTGAGAAGCTGCCGCTACCGGATGATCTTGAGCGGATAGACAGGTCTCCTGCCAGGTCTTTTGATAAAGAGGCTACCGGCAGGATGGTCGAGTTGATAGAAAAAATACGCAGCGCTAAGGATACGATCGGCGGCGTGTTTGAGGTTTTGGTGTACGGGTGCCCTCCCGGCCTTGGGGGTTATGCCTCGTGGGAGGAGAAGCTTGATGGGAATATTGCACGTGCTCTGATGTCTATCCAGGCGATTAAGGGTGTTGAGATAGGCGAGGGATTCGATGTGTCGGCAAAGCCGGGGTCGCTGGCGCATGATGAGATATTTTACGAGAAAGGGCGCGGGTATTACCGGAAGACAAACAGGGCCGGCGGTATCGAGGGCGGCATGACGAATGGCGAGGTTGTGATCGCTAGAGCTGCGATGAAGCCAATTCCCACCTTGATGCAGCCGCTAAAGACCGTTGATATTGCTACTAAGCAGTCGGTGGATGCGGTAAAGGAACGGTCCGATGTGTGCGCGGTTCCCGCAGCGGCGGTTATTGGTGAGGCGGTTGTGGCATTTGAGATTGCTAAGGCCTTGATCGGTAAGTTTGGCGGTGACGCTATGGAGGACACCAAAGCGGCTTATGACCGCTATCTGAAGAGGTTGGAAGTTTGATTAACGTCGCTTTGATAGGGTTTATGGGCTCCGGGAAGACATCTGTCGGGCATGTGTTGGCAAAACGGCTCGGCTATTCGTTTGTCGATACCGACATGTTTATTGAAAAGAGGACCGGCAGGTCTATCCCGGAAATATTTAAAAACGATGGTGAGGAGGCCTTTCGCAGGATTGAGTCGGTGGCGCTTAAGGAAGTCCTTGCCGGCAAGGGAAAGGTTGTTGCCTGTGGCGGAGGAATAGCGTTGCGGGAGGAGAACAGGCTGGAGCTGAAGAGGAGGGCGGTCGTTGTGTACCTCAAGGCCGGGACACCGGAGCTGTTCAGGCGTGTAGGTGAAACAGGTGAGCAGCGCCCGCTTCTTAATGTCGAGGACCCGGAAGCCGAGATAGGACGATTGCTCAAGCAGAGAGAACCGCAATATGAAAGCATTGCGGATATTGCGATTGATACGTCAGGTAAAACGATTCGAAGCGTTGTCGATTGCATTATGGAAGCGCTCAAAAACAAATAGAACAAGCAATTGAATATCAATTGAGTAGTTGAATAGTAATAGAACAGAAGTGGAAGAGAACAGAAACAAAAGAGAAATAAAAAGAAGTAGAAGAGAGAGAAGAGAGCGGAGAGGTTTAGTTGATACGGCAGGTTGTTAATGTCGCGCTTGGCGACAGGAGTTATCCAATTTATATAGGCGATCGGATATACCACGGGTTTGTTGAAAAATTCGAGGAGTTTTTTGGTGCCGCTAGGGTTGCCCTGATTACTAATCCTACGGTATGGGATCTTTACGGGACTCTTATAATTGAGTCATTATCGGTTGAGGCGATTAATTATGAGCTGATTCTTGTCCCGGATGGCGAGGATGCGAAATCGCTGGGCGTTGCCGAGCGGATTTACGGGGAGCTTATAGAGAAGGGCTTTGAAAGAAAGGACGTCGTTATCGCGCTGGGCGGTGGCGTTGTAGGGGATCTAGCGGGATTTATCGCGGCCACCTACGAGCGGGGCGTGCCTTTTGTTCAAATACCGACGACATTGCTGGCGCAAGTCGATAGCAGTGTCGGTGGTAAGGTCGCCGTAAATCATCCGCTGGGTAAGAACATGATAGGTGCTTTTTATCAGCCGACATTCGTATACATCGACGTATCCACGCTGAACACATTATCCGATAGGGATTTTGCGGGGGGTATGGCTGAAGTTATAAAATACGCTTTTTTAAAGGGCGGGCCGTTATTGGGGCTGATACAAGAGAAGCACGGGGATTTGCTTGATAAGCAGGTAGACGTGTTGTCCGATGTGGTAAAGACGTGTTGCTCGATTAAGGCGGAGATTGTCGAGATGGATGAGCGGGACGCCGGGGTGAGGGCTTTTCTAAACTACGGCCATACCCTCGGACACGCAATCGAGTCGGCTACCAGGTATGATTACTCGCACGGCGAGGCGATTGCGGTTGGCATGGTATTTGTCGCCCGGCTAAGTAAGACGCTTGGGATGATAGATGAGGATACGGTCGAGCTTCATAAGCGGATTATTTCTTCGTATGGGCTGCCGATCTCGGTATCGGGAGCGGATGCGATAGAGCTGGTAAAAGTCATGCAGCGGGACAAGAAGCGGGCGATGGGCGGGCATAATTTTGTGCTGCTTGACGGAATTGGAAATCCTGTTGTTAAGAACGTTGATGAGAACCTTTTAATTACAGTGCTCAGCGAATTTTTGAAAGAGGGATAAGAAGATGGGGAAGATACTGGTTATCCATGGGCCCAATCTGAATTTGCTCGGGAAACGGGAAGAGGCGGTTTACGGAACGGTAACGCTGGACGAGATAAACGGTATGATTAAAGATGAGGCTGGTAATTGTGGGCTTGATGTGGAATTCTACCAGTCGAATTACGAGGGCGATATCGTTGATAGGATTCAGACAGCGGCGGGAAGGGTCGATTGCATCATAATCAACCCGGCCGCTTTTACGCACTATAGTATCGCCGTGCGCGATGCGCTGGCGGCGGTTAAGATACCGGCGGTTGAAGTGCACCTTTCAAATATCCACGCTCGTGAGGAATTCAGGCATACGTCGGTTACGGCGCCGGTTGCGGTGGGACAGATCGCCGGGTTCGGCCCGCAGAGCTATGTGCTGGCGGTGCGGGCTGCGGTTGAGATCATAAAAGCAGCGATTAGCGAATGACGATCGTTTTGCATTTACTCATCGCTAATTGCTAATTACCTTAGCTGTAAGACCAAGGTTTGTTGTAAAGACAACTAGAGGATTGGGGACATGCAGCCTAGCTATAATAAAAGGCTTGATAAGCTACGGGAGCGTATTAAGAAGGCCGAGATAGATACCCTGTTGGTAAGCGATGCTCGCAATATTTTTTATTTGAGCGGCTCCAACGGGGGCTATACGGGGGCCAAGGTAATGTTGATCGTCGATGCGAACACATCGACGCTTATTATTGATAAGAGATATCTTGCAGAAACGATGGAATCTGCCGTAGTCGATACGATTACTGCGTGGACGGAGCCGTCTTATGGCGATATTGTGGCCCTCCTTAAAGGGTCGGGGGTTAAGAAGGTCGGGTTTGAATCCACGCATGTGACGGTTAAGCAGTATGAGCGTTTGGTTAAGGAGTTCGATGCTATCCAGCTGGTGGGGGTGGCGGGGCTTATTGAGCCGGTTCGTGAGGTAAAGGACAGGCACGAGATAACCAAAATTACCGATGCCGCCGCGATCGGGGACACGACGTTCGACTACATCACCGGGATTTTAAGACCGGGGATGACCGAGATCGAGATAAGCATCGAGATCGACTTCTTTATGCGCAAGCATGGGGCCGAGCGCCCGAGTTTCGATACTATTGTCGCGTCGGGAATCCACTCTGCGGTACCGCATGCTACCCCATCCTCTAAGAAAATTGAAGTAGGCGATTTTGTAACGCTTGATTTTGGCGCTGTCGTGGATGGCTATCACTCGGATATGACGAGAACGGTTGTTATCGGCAGGGCGAGCGGGAAGCAAAAAGATATCTATGCAAAGGTATTGGAGGCGCAGATTGCTGCGCTTGATGCCGTTGTGCCCGGTAAGGTATGCCGGGACCTGGACGCTGTTGCGCGGGATATTATCGCTGAGGCGGGCTACGGTGAGAACTTTGTCCACAGCCTTGGGCACGGGGTCGGCCTGGATGTTCATGAGGCGCCGACGCTTGCCAAGGGAAATGAGGCGATGTTGGCTGAGGCCATGGTTGTCACGGTTGAGCCGGGAATTTACATAAACGGTTTCGGTGGTGTGAGGATCGAGGACCTTGTTGTTGTGACCCGGAGTGGTCGCGAAGTCCTGACCCTCTCGACGAAAGACCTGCTGGAATTGTAAAATATCATTATGTTATTGCTAATATTATTGCTAATTCGGAGGTTAACGAATGATTTCGACAAATCAATTTAAGAATGGAATGACGATCGAGCTTGACGGCACCTTGTTTCAGATTGTTGAGTTTCAGCACGTAAAGCCGGGTAAGGGTGGGGCATTTGTGCGTACGAAACTCAGGAATTTTAAGACGGGCGGCGTTGTCGATAAGACGTTTAGGGCGGGTGAAAAAGTCGAGCAGGCTATGGTCAACAGGCGGTCGATGCAGTATCTGTACAATGACGGGAGCGATTACGTCTTTATGGATACCGAGACATACGAGCAGATAAGCCTTCCCGCATCGTTCTTGCAGGACGAGACGAAGTTTATGAAAGAGAACATGAACGTTCTTATCGCGATGCATGAGGGCCAGGCGTTGGGTATTGAGTTGCCGACGGCGGTAGAGCTTGAGGTTACCCATACGGAACCCGGTGTTAAGGGCGACACGGCAAGCGGCGGTACCAAACCCGCAACCCTGGAGACGGGGGCCGTGGTACAGGTGCCCTTGTTTATTAACGTTGGCGACATGATTAAGGTCGATACCAGGACAGGCGATTACATAACAAGGGTTTAGTTCTTACGGAGAGGCCGGCTTTCTATTACAATTACATCACCAGGGATGCCCGTATAATACGGGCACGATGGCCGCGATGAAGAACCAAGCGTTGCTTTATGTGGTATAAAAGTTCTTCACCGACAAGCGCAAATGCTGTATAATAACAACGATACCCCGTCTTTTTTCAAAGGCGGGGTTATCTAAGATTTAGAGCAGGTGGGTATGAAAGCAAGAGCAGTTAAGGTTACCGATACTACGTTGCGAGATGCGCACCAGTCGTTGTGGGCTACACGTATGCGCACGGATGATATGCTGAAGATTCTGGATAGAATCGACCGTATAGGGTACTACTCACTCGAAGTTTGGGGCGGTGCGACATTTGATGCAACGCTCCGTTTTCTTGATGAAAACCCGTGGGACAGGCTCCGCGTTATCAAGAAGCATGCCCCGAGAACCCCGCTGCAAATGTTGCTTCGCGGCCAGAATCTGGTCGGGTATAAGCAGTACCCAGACGACATTGTGCGCAGGTTTGTTCTTGAATCGGCCAAAAATGGCATGGATATCTTTAGGATATTCGATGCCCTTAACGACACCAGGAATTTAAGGGTCTCCATCGAGGCGGTAAAAGAAGCGGGGGCGCACGCGCAGGGGGCGGTATGTTACACGATAAGCCCGGTTCACACCCTTGAGCATTATGTCGAAACCGCGGTTGAGCTGGTTGAGATGGGTGTTGATTCCATTTGCATAAAAGACATGGCGGCGCTTTTGACGCCGTATAGGACGTTTAAGCTGGTTGAAAGGTTCCGCAAAGAAGTCGACGTGCCGATCGACCTGCACTGTCATTATATCGGCGGCATGGCGCCGATGAACTACCTGAAAGCTATCGAGGCCGGCGTGGATATCATCGACACGGCGACGGTTCCGCTGGCGTTCGGCAACTCGCAGCCGGCGATTGAGATGATCGCCGCAGCGCTTAAGGATACCCCCTACGACACAGGGTTTGAGCTCGAGAAGCTTTTTGATATCGCAAAATATTGGGAGGATATCCGTGCAAAACGGGGATTCCAGCGGGGCGTGACATCGATCACCCACATGCAGGTGTTCTCGCACCAGGTGCCGGGGGGCATGCTCTCAAACCTGTACAGTCAGCTCGAGCAGCAAAAAGCATTGGATCGCATGGGTGAGGTTTTAGAGGAGATTCCAAAAGTGCGGGCGGAGGTCGGATATCCGCCGCTGGTTACGCCGATGAGCCAGATCGTTGGAACACAGGCTGTTCTTAATGTGCTGACCGGAAAACGTTGGGCGATAATCCCGGATGAGATGAAACAATACGTTAAAGGACTTTACGGGCGGGCTCCGGGCCCCATCGATAAAGAGATACAGGCTAAAATCCTTGGGGATGAAACGCCGCTGACAACCCGGCCTGCCGATTTAATAACCGAAAGGTTCGAGGATTATGCAAGGGCTGTCGGGGACCTGGCGAGGAACGAGGAAGATGTGTTGACGTATGCATTGTTCCCGAATGAGGCGCGTAAATACCTGGCGGCCCATGTCGAAGGCGCTGAGAAAGCCGTCTTCATGATGAGCGAGGAAATAAGGGCCGTCAAGGAGGACGGATATATGGATGTAAACCAAGTTCGTGAATTAATAAAGCTTGTTGAGGAGAGCGGCGTTGCAGAGGTGACCGTTGAAGAAGAAGGCGTAAAAATATCGGTTAGAAAAGGGCTGGCGCTTGCGGTAGATGGTGCGATGCCGGTCTCCGGAAACGGCGGTTCGACTCAAACCCAAGCTCAAACCCAGGATAATTATCCACCACATTGGAAGAAAATAGTTGCCCCGATGGTCGGAACTTTTTATGCGGCCCCGTCGCCCGATGTAGATCCGTTTATTTCAGTAGGTGACGAGGTCAGCGAAGGGCAGACGCTGTGTATCGTTGAAGCCATGAAGCTTATGAACGAGATAGCGGCGGAGGAGCCGGGAGTAATCCGCGAGGTGGTTGTTGAAAACGGTCACCCGGTTGAGTACGGCCAGTTGTTGTTCCTCTACGAGCCACTCGGCTAGTAATCTTATTTAGCTTTATTAACAGGAGAGAGTAGTTTGTTTAAGAAGGTTCTTATAGCCAACAGGGGTGAAATAGCCGTGCGGGTCATCAGAGCCTGCAAAGAGCTTGATATCCCTACGGTTGCAATATATTCCGAGGCCGATGTAGAGGCGCTGCATACCAAGCTTGCGGATGAGGCGATTTGTATCGGTCCGGCCCAGAGTCATAGGAGTTATCTTAATATCCCGAACATCATAAGCGCGGCTGAAGTAACCGGCGCCGATGCGATTCATCCGGGGTACGGATTCCTAGCGGAGAACCCCCAATTTGCCGATATCTGCAGATCATGCCATATAATGTTTATTGGTCCGGTGGCTGAGGCGATTGAAGCGATGGGGCATAAGTCGGAAGCACGGCGCAGGATGGTTGAAGCGGGTATACCGGTCACTCCGGGTACCATCGGATCGGTCAGCGGCGATAAAGAAGCGCTGATCGAGGCAGAGAAGATCGGCTATCCCGTCATGATAAAGGCGTCTGCCGGAGGTGGCGGTAGAGGCATGAGGATCGCCCAGAACGAAAAAGAACTGGTAAAATTCCTCCGGATGGCGCAATCTGAAGCTAAGGCCGCATTCGGAAACGATGATGTCTATATGGAGAAATATGTTGCCCGGCCGCGCCATATTGAGTTTCAGATCCTGGCGGATGGGCACGGCAACATTATTCACCTGGGGGATCGTGATTGTTCGATACAGCGCCGGCACCAAAAGCTGATCGAGGAATCGCCTTCGCCATCGATAAGCGCCGATAAGCGCAAGGAGATGGGTGAGGTTGCGGTAAAGGCTGCTCAAGCGGTCGGCTATACGAGTGCGGGCACCATCGAGTTTCTGGTCGAGCCGGACGGCAGCTATTATTTTATGGAAATGAATACTAGAGTGCAGGTCGAACATCCGGTTACCGAAATGGTGACGGGCGTTGATATTATAAAAGAGCAGATAAGAATAGCTGCAGGTGAGAAGCTTAGCTATACCCAGGACGACATCAAGCAAAACGGGCATGCAATAGAGTTCAGGATCAACGCGGAGGACCCATCGAGGGACTTTATGCCGGCGGGCGGAAGAGTTACCCTGTATAATCCTCCTGGCGGGCCCGGGGTAAGGGTAGATAGTCATCTGTATACCGGCTACGATGTTCCGAATTATTACGATTCGCTTCTTGCGAAGTTGATAGTTTGGGGAAAAGACAGAAATGAAGCTATTAGTAGGGGGCGCAGGGCACTTGAAGAGTGTGTAGTTATGGGCCTTGCGACGACGATCCCGTTTCACCTGAGGGTATTGGACAACGCTTTCTTTAGGAAAGGGGAAGTCTACACCGATTTTATCTCAGGGTTTTTAAACGAATAGGAAGCATGATATCAGAACGAAGGAAGGCGCGTAAAGACGCGCTGGAAATCCTATATGAAAAAGAAATAACAGGCCAACCGTTGGAACAAATTCTTGAGAACCGTAAGCTTGCTCGCGGTGAGAAGCCGAGCGAGTTTACGATTGAGCTGGTTGAGGGTGTTGAAAAACACACGCAGCAGATCGATTCGATTATCAGCGGGCATACCGACAACTGGACGCTGGATCGCATGCCGATTGTGGACCGCAACTTGATCAGGATAGGCTTGTACGAGTTGCTATATGAGGAGGATATCCCATATAGTGTTTCTATAAACGAGGCCGTGGAGTTGGCCAAGATTTATGGGATGGAAGAGTCGAGTAAGTTTGTAAACGGTATTCTTGGCCGGATTGCGACCGAATTGAAAGAGACCAGGGGAAGCAAGGAAGCCAGGTAACCTGAGAATTGCGAATTGCGAAAGTCGAATTACGAATGAGTGAAGGTCTAGAATGAGGGTTTTAGTAACCAGATAAACATGCCGCGATATTCAATATCGAAGAAAACAAGAAGTTGGTGGAACAGTTGGAGAGGCTAACGTATAATCAAGCTTTAAACAGACTGGAAGAGATAGCGGAATTAGTAAGAAAAAAAGAGATTAGTCTCGAAGATTCGCTGGATTTGCTTGAGGAAAGCGTTCAGCTTGCGACGATTTGCAACCAGCACATCGATTATACCGCCTGGCTGCCGCAGACCGATGAAGAAACCGCAGGAGAGGATATAGTTGCCAGGTAAATACCCGGAAGATACGAGGCTTCTCGTTGAGGAGGGCCTCAAGAAATATTTTCCTGAGGTTGGGCACCCCGAGGAACTGTACAAAGCAATGAGCTACAGCCTGTTCGCAGGTGGAAAGAGATTCAGGGCTGTTCTTGCTATAGAATCTGCGAAAGTGTTTGGAACCGATCCCGAAGATGTTATGCCGGCGGCGTGTGCCGTTGAGTTTATTCACACCTACTCGCTCATCCATGACGACCTTCCCGCTTTAGACGATGATGATTTGCGGCGCGGTAAGCCGACGTGTCACGTTAAGTTCGGCGAGGACATGGCGATTCTTGCAGGGGATGCGCTTAATACCGAGGCATTTCGGCTTGTAAGCAGCGAGCAGAAGGCGATTGATGCCGGACGCATCGTGTGGGTGATAAGGGAACTGGCGACCGCGTCCGGCGCGTCGGGCATGGTCGGCGGGCAGGTAGTTGATATTCGATCTGAAGGCATGGTGGTCGATGCCGAGACGCTTAAGTTTATACACGAGAAAAAGACCGGCGAACTTATAAAGGCATCGGTGCGTGCGGGCGCGATTCTCGCGAACGCATCCGAGCGCGATCTTGCGTTGTTGACCGATTACGCGATATATCTGGGGTTGGCGTTTCAGATCGTCGACGACATCCTTGATGTGGTCGGTGACGCGGCGGTTCTCGGTAAAGCGGTGGGCAGCGACGTGCTGCATGAAAAAGCTACCTACCCAGCGCTTTACGGGCTTGAAAAGGCAAAAGAAATGGCGCGGATGATGACCGATAAGGCCAAGGAGGCGCTATCTCAAGTTGATGGCGACACGACGGTTCTTGCGGAGCTGGCGGATTTTGTTTTTGACCGGGACTTCTGAGAAGGGGGACGTTGTTTCCTGTGCGTCCTAACTTGTTGAGTTAGGACGCACAGGAAACAACGTCCCCTATAACCCTATAACAAATTACCATTACTAAAGCAGGGACTTAGCGTTATAATACGTGAAATAACCTAAAATATCAGAAATCGCTGGAATGTGGAATAGTTGATGACAGTGGCGGTTAAGGGTAAAAGAAGGGTGATATGGACTATCAAATTCTAAACACGATCAAAAGTCCGAACGATATAAAGCACTTGTCGCATGGGGAACTAGCCCAGCTGGCCACGGAGATCAGGTCGCGGCTGATTGAGACGGTTTCGGAGACGGGAGGGCATCTGGCGTCAAGCCTGGGGGTCGTCGAGCTAACGCTTGCGCTTCACCGTTCCCTTGAAAGCCCGGTTGATAAGATAATTTGGGATGTCGGTCATCAAAGCTACGTACATAAGTTGCTGACCGGCAGGAACGAAACGTTCTCTACCTTGAGGCAGTACGGGGGTCTGGCGGGATTTCCAAAGAAAAGCGAGAGCGAGCATGACTTTTTAGATAGCGGTCACGCCAGCAACTCGATCAGCTTTGGCCTTGGAATGGCCGAGGGCCGCGATAAAGATGGCGGGAACGAGCATGTCGCCGTGGTCATCGGCGATGGTTCGCTGACCGGCGGAATCGCGTATGAGGCGCTTGACCAGGCCGGGCACCTCGGCACACGTTTGATGGTTGTTCTCAATGACAACGGAATGTCGATATCCCCGAATGTTGGGGCGATATCCGGATATCTCGCCTGGGTTAGGTTGGACCCGGGGCATGCCAAGCTTCGCAAAGAGATCGAGCAGAGGATTAAGAAGCTGCCGGCAATCGGCGAGCTTGTGTACGATATTGGGATGCATGTAAAGGAGAGCGTGAAGGCGCTTCTCGTGCCGGGAATGCTGTTTGAGGAACTTGGATTCACTTACATCGGCCCGATAGACGGCCACGATATACGCGAAATCGAGCGTAACCTTGGGCTTGCCAAGCAGGTTGAAGGCCCCGTTTTGATCCACGTGATTACAAAGAAGGGGCTTGGGTATTCGCCGGCCGTCGAACGGCCTGAAAAATGGCATGGCATCGCCCCGTTTATTACGAGGACGGGCGAGCCTAAATCTTGTAGCGATGTTTCCACGTATACCGAGGTATTTGGAAAAACGCTGGTAGATTTGGCGAATAAGAATGATAAGGTGGTCGGTATAACCGCGGCAATGGCAAGCGGTACCGGGCTGGACATATTCGAGAAGGCGCACCCGGACAGGTTTTATGATGTCGGGATAGCCGAGCAGCACGCCGTTACCTTTGCGGCGGGTCTGGCGATGCGGGGATATCAGCCGGTGGTGGCGATTTACTCGACGTTCTTGCAACGCGCTTACGACCAGATAATGCAGGATGTGAGTCTGCAGGAGCTTCCGGTGGTCTTTGCGGTCGATAGGGCCGGAATTGTCGGCGAGGACGGCCCGACGCACCATGGGGCGTTTGACCTGACATATTTGAGAAGCGTTCCCGGCCTTACGGTCATGGCGCCGAAGGATGAAGACGAGCTGCGGCATATGCTGTTTACCGCTCTTGAAATAAAAAAGCCGGTTGCCCTGAGGTACCCGAGGGGCAAGGGTTTTGGTATAAAACTATTGGGGCCATACCATCTGGTTCCCGAGGGTAAAGCTGAGATTCTAACTAAAGGAAGCGATGTCTGCATTCTGGCGGTCGGTAGGATGGTGCAGTCCTCTGTCGAGGCGGCAGAGGTGTTAGAAAAGCGGGGTGTGTCGGCATCGGTAGTCAACATGCGCTTTATTAAGCCGCTTGATACCGATATGATTGCGTGGGCCGCGGAAAATCATAGCCTCGTGGTAACCGTCGAGGACAACTCGCTGATCGGCGGGTTCGGGTCGGGCGTTCTTGAAGTTCTTACCGAGCTTGGGGAGTCTACACCGGCACTGCGCCTGGGCATACCGGATAGATTTATATCCCATGGATCGATAAAACGCCTGCTTGCAGAGATCCATCTCGACGCAAACGGGATCGCCTACAGCGTTAACCGTAAATTAGATGAGCCGGGCAACCCAAAGAAGCGTTCCAGAGTCGCAGAGAAGCGGGTAGCCGGAAAACGCGCATCGGTCCTCGAGTAGCCGGAAGATGACTAAAGATGACAAGGAAACGGGCGGATGTATACCTGGTAGAAGCGGGGATTGTAGAGAGCCGCGAACAGGCGCGCCGCCTTATCAATGAGGGCAAGGTATTTGCCGACGGTAAGCCGGTCGGTAAACCCGCAAGCTTGATTGAAGATGGCAGCCACATTACCGTTTTAGAGCCTACTACCTATGTTTCTCGCGGCGGTCTTAAGCTTGAAAAGGCGCTCCACGAATTTGCAATTAATCCCGAAGGTAAGTTTTGCGTTGACGTTGGCGCGTCAACCGGTGGATTTACGGACTGCCTGCTGCGCCACGGAGCACGCAGGGTGGTCGCAATCGATGTCGGTTACGGACAGCTTGCCTGGTCGCTCCGCCAAAATCCCAAAGTCGTCGTTATGGAGCGCACCAATATTCGTTATGTTGCGCCCGCGGACCTTGAAGAACCGGCCGACCTGGTAACGGTGGATGCCTCCTTTATCTCGCTTGAGAAAATCCTGGAAAGCATTTTAAACCTCATGAAACCCGACGGAGAGCTTATTGCGCTCGTTAAGCCCCAGTTTGAGGCGGGCAGGGAGCGGATAGGTAAAAAAGGCGTGGTAAAAGACCCCGAAGTGCATAAGGATATTTTGATGCATATATGGGATCATTTTAAGAAAAGCGGCTTGTTTGTAAAGGGTTTAATATATTCCCCCATAAAGGGGCCCGAAGGAAACATCGAATTTCTTATCTATGCCTCGCGAATCGGGCCCGGCATCCCCGAAGAGGATAAAGCGGGAATAGTCGATAACATAGTAGAAAAAGCACATGAAGAGTTGAGCTAGGTTCTTACCCCGGGCCCTAGCCTCTGAACCCTATAAAGGGTGCTAATTACCGAGTGTTAGCTTATAATATAAAGTGATATAAAGCGTTTATAAAAATCGAAAACAGGACGTATATATGCATGAAACTCCATATAAAAAAATGAATACCGTGACGATCGTTCCCAATATCGAGAAGGCGGACGTGCTGCCCATAGCGCTTGCATTAATTGCATGGCTCAACGAGCGGGGCGTGAAGGCGATTATGCATGCGGACGATGCCGTTAAGTTGAACAGGCCCGATCTTGCGGCCGATGATGCCGGGATACAGGGGAGCGATGCTCTGATATGCCTTGGTGGGGACGGTACCATACTGCGGGCTGTGCGCATCCTCAAAGGTGCGATGGTGCCGATTGTCGGGGTTAACCTTGGTCGCGTCGGGTTTTTGTCCGAGGTTGAGTTTACCGAGATGTATCCGGCGATGGAGAGGATAATTGCCGGTGATTATAAGATCGACGAGCGGATGGCGCTGAAGTGCACGATTAATGCCGCTGATTTTCATCAGGAATACATTGCGCTCAACGAGATAACGATCGAGCGCGGACGTCATCAACGCATGCTTGAGATGGGTGTCTATATAAATGACCAGATATTCAGCAGGTATAAAGCGGACGGGCTTATATTCGCCACCCCCACGGGTTCTACCGCGTATTCGTTCTCGGCGGGCGGTCCGGTTGTGTCGCCGGTTCATGAGTTGATCCTGCTAACGCCCATAAACCCGCATTCGCTGTTTGGCAGGACGGTGGTTTTGGGCGCTCAGGATAAAGTAAAGGTAGAGCTGGCACGCCGGCTGGATATCACGGTGGGTGTTGATGGTTTTGCCGTGTTTCAGGCAATCGCCGATTCAGTACATATTGAGAAAGCGCAATCAAAGGTGCTGCTCGTTAAGCTTAAAGACAGGAGCTTCTACACGGTATTTAAAGATAAGCTAACCGTTTGGGATACTTGGCTTCACTAGCATATCGGTCTACTGAAGTATGATAGAGTACTGGGGAGAACATGCTTCAAGAGCTTTCTATTAATAATCTTGCGCTTATAGATAAGGCACGAATCCAATTTGGGCAGGGCTTGAACATACTGACCGGGGAGACCGGTGCGGGCAAAACTGTGGTGGTTGGAGCGGTCAACCTGTTGCTGGGTGGGCGCGCCGACGCATCGCTTATCCGAAGCGGCAGCGTAAAGGCCGAGGTGCAGGGCATGTTTGCTATCCCCCCGGGCCTAAAGGTTTCTGATGAGAAGCTAGGCGATTTTCTTGAAGATGACGAACAGCTTATAATCCGCAGGGTTATTTCCACAGACGGCAAGAACAAATGCTACGTTAACGACCACATGGTAACGGTCGCCACGCTTTCCGAGATAGGAAGGCGCTTGGTCGACCTGCACGGCCAGCACGAGCATCAATCGCTTTTTAAAATATCAGCGCACGTTGATTTCCTTGATAAATACGGCGGCAAAAAGCTGCTGGAGCTGCGCGGCGAGTTTCGGGAGAAGAGCGGGACGCTGCGGCGCATGAAGGACGAATTGGGGCGGCTGCACGGCGCCGAGCGTGAGATGCTGGGCAAGAAGGATTTGCTGCAGTTTCAGGTGAGCGAGATCGAGCGGGCTGCGCTAACCCAGGGAGAAGACGATGAACTTATGCGGGAGCGCGAGATTCTGCGAAATGCCGAGAAGCTCTACTGCGCGGTAGCCAAAGCCGCGAATGCGCTCTCGGAAAGCGACGAGATCGCGCCCGGAACCGAGCTGGTTGCAAGGGCGCTAGATGAGCTTCGCATGGTGGCGAGTATCGACCCGGAGCTGGATGGGCTGATCGAGCGCCTCAACGGTATTTTGCTAGAGCTTGAGGACTGCTCTCAAAACATCCGCAACTATGGCTTAACCCTGGACTTTCCACCGGACAGGCTTCAGGAAATCGAGGACCACCTGGCCCTTCTATCCCTCCTAAAACGAAAATACGGCGCAACGATTGAAGATATCCTTGCCTATATGGATACCGCCTCTAAAGAGTTGCTTTTGTGTGATACTTCGGGTGAGAGGATGGAGAAACTAGAGGTAGATATAGTAGAGACAGAAAAAGAGCTGGCTACCATCGCAGTGCAACAAAGTGAATCCCGTGCGAGCGCGGGCAAGAAATTCGCTAAAGAAGTTATGAGAGAACTTGCCGATTTGAATATGCCAAACGCTAAATTTGAGGTATTATTTAGCAGGGAACAAGATGACAACGGATTACTAGTAGAAGATAAAAGGACGAAACTTTACCCGAACGGTATCGACAGAATCGAGTTCATGATATCGGCAAACAAGGGAGAGCCGGCAAAACCACTCACGAAGATAGCGTCGGGCGGGGAGATATCGCGGGTGATGCTGGCGCTGAAGATCATACTTGCCGATGCGGATGAAGTGCCGACCCTGATATTCGATGAGATCGATGTGGGGATCGGGGGAACGACTGCGATGGCGGTAGGCCAGAAGATGTCGATCCTTGGGTTACGGCACCAGGTGTTCTCTGTAACGCACCTGCCGCAGATAGCCAGTTTCGCCGATAAGCATTTCTCCGTTGTTAAATTTGAGGTGGAAGAGCGAACGAATACCGAGATCGTGGAATTGCTAAGCGGGGACAGGGTGAGCGAGATGGCTCGCCTGCTGAGCGGAAATATTAGCTCGGATGTATCGCTTAAACACGCTGAGGAACTGATAACTGAGGCGCAAAGGAACAAACACGGGCTGGTAGATGGACGAGTTAACTAATAAACAGGAGACTGAGGCGCAACTCGAGGATCCAGGTAAAATCTTATTCAGTGCAGAAGTTGAACTACCTGCGGATAGTTCTTCAACGACAACAGCGCTCCGTATTAATCAAATACGGCGTGAGAACCGCCGCAGGAGGTTGCGCAGGCTGAAACAAGGGTTTCTTGTCGTGTTGTTGATAACCTCAGTCGGCCTTACATATTATACTGTGACTGAGTCGGGGATTTTAAAGGTTGCGCAAGGTTCAAAAGCGGGCGCCTCGGAACTTAATAAGCACGCTAAGGATGAGCCGCTTTATAATTGCTTCGCAACGGTCGGCACGTCGAGCCTTAAGCTGTCTTTGCCGGGCAAAAACGGAGATGTAATCGGCGTGGGATTCCATGAAGCGGAGCGCAGAGAAGCGATCGCTATTACACCCGCCGTAAATTACTTTAACAGGGATACCACTGCAACAGTACGAAAAGCAGTGCTTGCCACGAATAGCCCCGTGCTGTTTGTGATGAGTTCCCGCGGACGGGGGAGCGCATCGACGTCGGCCATGGATATAGCGATGGTGCCGGGCGCCGCCGTATACAGCCCGGTTGACGGTGTTGTAACCATGGTAAAAACCTATAACCTTTATGGTAAGTTGATGGATTACCATATAGAGATCGAGCCGGATGGGTATCCTGATTTGCGGGTTGCTATTATTCATATCGACAATATCCATGTTACCGTAGGGCAAAGGGTACAGAGGCGGGTGGATCAGATAGGGTGGATGAGACCGCTGCCCGATATAGCAAGCCAGATAAACAAGTACCTGCCCAGCCGGTACGATCATGTCCACATCCAAGTTAATCCCGCGAATATACAGGTAGAGGGTAAGCTGGGATCGTAAGAACTGTTAGATAATCGTTAGTTGTACAATCAGCCTATGCAAGGGCTCAGATAATAAAGAGGTTTATTATGGATAGTTCCAAAGAACTTCTTGATAAAAAAGTTGAAGTTCCTGCCGATGGCGTTAACAAGAAATTACCGGCACATGATAATCTAGAGATAGACATCCTACGAAGCGACCTACAAAGCGACTTACAAAGTGATCTGCCAAGCGACTCACAAAGAAGCGATCGACCCGGGGTACAGGTGCCCGACCGGGAGAGCGAGAAAGCCGGAAGTATGTTTTATGAAGGTGTCGCGAAGCTCGATAAAAGGACAAAAAAGCTTGTAAAGCGGCTGAAGCCCGGAGATATCGCAATAATCGACCACGAAGACCTCGATAGGGTTACCGCCGAAGCGGTTGTTGAGACCGGTGTGGAGGTTGTCATAAACGCCAGTTGTTTCACCTCGGGAAAGTATCCCAATACCGGCCCCTTAATCCTCTGTTCCGCCGGAATTCACCTGCTGGATAACGTTGGGGCGGAGATATTTGAAAAAATCAAAGAGGGGGCTAAACTCAGCATACGGGGCGAGGAAATCTACTGCAACGGAACCCGTATCACCTCTGGCAAGAAACTTACGCACATGATTCTCGAGCAGGAGATAGAGAAAGCACATAGCCGGATTGGTGAGGAACTCGAAAGGTTTGCCGTTAACACGCTTGAATACATGCAAAAGGAAAAAGAGCTGATTCTGGATGGCTCAAGGGTTCCGGAAACTCGTGTCGACTTTAAAGGCCGTCATGCGCTTATCGTCGTCCGTGGGTACGATTACAAGCCCGATCTCAAGGCGCTCAGGGCATATATCCGCGAGGTGAAGCCGATACTGATAGGCGTCGACGGTGGGGCGGACGCCCTCATCGAGGAAGGGTATAAACCGGATATCATTATCGGGGATATGGATAGCGTAGTTGATGATACGTTGAGAAGCGGGGCCGAGCTGATCGTTCACGCATATCCGGGCGGAAAAGCCCCGGGCTTAAAAAGGCTTAACGACCTCGGCCTGTCCCCGATTACCTTTGAGGCCGTCGGAACCAGTGAGGATATTGCGATGATTCTCGCCTACGAACACGGATGTGAACTTATCGTGGCCGTAGGCACACACGCGAACCTTGTTGAGTTTTTAGATAAGGGCCGCAAGGGAATGTCCAGCACGTTCCTGGTGCGCTTGAAAGTCGGGAGCAAACTCGTGGACGCTAAAGGCGTGAATAAGCTTTACAGGTCCAGCGTGAAAATAAGCCATCTCGTAGTCTTACTTTTTGCCGGAATGAGCGCTATTATAGCCATAGTGATGGCTGCGCCCAGCATTAGACAGTCCATCCGGCTGCTATTAATCCAGATCAAACTGATGTTAGGACTTTAATTTAATTTAGGGCTTTAAGTTAGGACTTTAGGAGTAGCATATGTTAGATATGCGCTATCATATAGCGTCACTCGTCGCCGTTTTTTTTGCGTTAGCAATCGGTATTCTGTTGGGAACGGTTATTGTGGATAAAGGTGTGCTTGTGAACCAGCAACAGGCACTGGTTAAACGCATCGAAACGAACTTCAACGAATTGCGTGAAGAAAATCGGATGTTGCGGGATGAAGTCGGGGAGCAGAGAAAGTTTGCAACCCAGGTAATTCCGCTTGCTATTGAGGGAAGACTTGATAAACAAAATGTCGGCGTTATCGTGACGGCCGATGCGGGTGACGAGATAGTGTCGGGTCTTATAGACGGGTTTAAGAAGGCGGGGGCAACGGCAAGTTCAATCAGGCTAAACAACGATATTAAACTGGCCGACCAGGCGTTAACGCAGCTCAAACCCTATTTCACTGCAGATCAATTGACGGCCGATAACGCACGGGAGCTTGTGCTGAAGAGGATGGTCGATGAGTTGGCGAAACCCTCCACATCGACCGCTACGGCAATCACTACGACCACAACCGTTGCCAAAGTACCGTTTCTCGTGCAGCTCTCGAATATGGGCTTTATAAAAACAGACATAAATTTCTCGCTTTTTAAACCCATAAATGCGGCGGTGATTGTTGGGGGGTCGGATTCCAACCAGGACCCGCTGAAGACAGACCTTCCGCTGGCGGCACAGCTTAAAGCCATTAAGATTAGAGCAGTCGGGGTTGAGACTTCGGTGGCCAAAAAATCATACATTAAAACCTTCCAGGAGGCAGGAATTCCAACCGTTGATAATATCAACCAGCCAACCGGCATTATATCGACAGTCTTTGCGCTTGCCGGGCAAGACGGAGATTTTGGGATTAAAGGGACTGCAGGCCAATTCATGCCAACATACATATCCCCTTAGAAGACGAAGTGACGTTTAAAGGTCTCTATGGATAACACCAGGGTAGTTGCAGTGATAGCCGCATTTAATGAGGCGGATAGGATAGCCGCAACCATACATGCGGTAAGAGATATAGCAGCCGTAGGAAAAATCCTGGTCGTTGATGACGGCTCCACCGATGCGACCGCCGAAGTTGCGGAGCATGCGGGAGCCGTTTTACTACGCCTACCTCAGAATGTCGGCAAAGGAAAAGCCCTGCAAAGAGCAATGGAGGGTGTACGAGAAGAGATCGTGCTGTTCCTTGATGGCGATCTTGGGGCGTGCGCCGGTGAGGCTGCAAAGATACTCGAGCCTGTTCTCAACGAAGAGGCGGACATGGCGATCGGCGATTTCCCGAAAGCGCAGAAAGCCGGGGGCTTAGGTTTTGCAAAAGGTTTAGGTCGCTGGGGCATACACCGGTTTACCGGTGTATATATGAACGAGCCGTTATCGGGCCAGCGGGCTGTTAAGGCCAAATATGTGAGCGGCTTGGATTTTGAATCCGGCTATGGGCTTGAAGTCGGGTTAAGCATCGATATCCTAAAACAGGGGTGCCGGGTGGTCGAGGTTCCCGTTTGTATGACTCATCGTGAAACGGGGCGCGACCTGGCGGGTTTCGTCCATCGCGGACGACAGTTTTTGCATATTCTACGTGTAATTATCCGAAGAATGTTATCCGATACATAATGGTAATTTCTTAAATGTTAACGAGCACCGAAACACATATGTAGCACACGCGGTACAGGAGGCAGTAGCGGTGATAGAACGGGGAATACTATACGTCGTAGATGAAACTACAAACAGCATGAGCCAGCACGTCCTCATCCTTTTAAAGTATCTCAACAGGGCGCGGTATAAGCCCTCCCTGTTGATTTCCTCGGATTCGTACCTGCTCGAGCATGTCAAAAAGCTTAATGTAGAGTACCAGGTTATCCCCGGAATCGCGAGTGCCAACAAGCTTAATAGCGGCGGTATCGCAAAGCAGATAGATCAGTTTATCGAGGAGCATGCCGTTAATTTAATCCATAGCCACGGATATCAGGCGTGTTATGTGAGCGCCCAGGTTGCGAAGAATCGGAATATTCCCCATGTTAGTACGGTGCATACAGTCGATAGCGCTACCCCAAAAAAGAAGGGTTTTTTAAATCTGCCTTACAATAAGATCGCGGCTATGCCCGATCACCTGATTGCCGTATCCGAAGCGGTTAAGCACGATATAGAGGGTTTCAATAGCGCAAGCTTAATCTACAACGTTGTTGAAGCCGACAGGTTTGGCGAAACACTCGATACCGAGCACCTTTACAGAGAGCTTGATCTAAAGAAAGAAAACAACCTTGTAGGCGTGATTACGAGGCTTTCTCCAGAAAAAGGAACGGGTACTTTTTTAGAGGCTGCAGCAGTGCTGGTTAAAGATAACCCGAATATGTACTTCATAATCGCCGGGGACGGAGATGAACGTCCGGCTTTAGAGAAGCAGGCATCGAATTTGGGTATATCCAAAAACGTACGGTTTTTGGGGTTTAGGCGAGACGTTGCACATATATTAAAAAGCCTTGATGTTGTGGTGATTCCGAATCTTGCAGCAGGCTTGCCCCTTATTCTTTTAGAGGCGCTGGCTTGTATAAAGCCGGTTGCGGTGACCGATGTACCCGGTGTGCGTGAGGCTGTGAATGAAGAGCACGTTGAGCTTATTCCGGCCGGTAATGCGGCGGCAATCATCGAGGCGGTAAACGGTATACGTGCCGACCAATGTAAGGCCGATACCAAAGCGCAGGCGGGGCATAAATTAGTAATTGAGAGGTTTACAATCCCGAGCATGATGAAACCCACAGAATCTCTCTACCTTGAAAAGGCAAGATAGTTTACGCTTCTAAAAAAATCCATTGGCATATTAAGGCTTGCATATTAAAATATGTAGAGTCGGCTGAAAGCGGTATCCTCTCAAGCTTGAAAAGGCATATCGACACTATATTTTGGTAGTAGTTATTCTAGAGGCAAGGTGGTATATGTCAAAAACGGTAAGCTGTGTGGCTCCGGCCCAGCGAAAGCAAGCAGGATCGTATATGTCGAAGAAGATGGTCAGCTTTGTAATACCGGCGTATAACGAGCGAGAATACATCGAACAGGTATTGCGGGCATTGGATAAAGTTCCCCTACCCGAGGGGGTGCGGCGTGAGTTGGTGGTCGTGGATGACGGCTCGACCGATGGCACCGCCGATTTTGTGGAGTCGTTGCGGGATATCGACTCTGTTGTGATCTACCGGATGCCTCAGAACAGCGGCAAAGGCGCTGCGCTACGTGCGGGATTTTCTATCGCGCGAGGCGACGTTCTTATCGTCTGCGACGCCGACCTGGAATACAAACCTTCAGATATACCGAAAGTTCTTGAACCCCTGCTAAGCGGACAGGCGGATATTGTGTATGGAAGCAGGTTTATGGGCGATATCAAAGGCATGAAATTCGTAAACCGGCTTGCAAACCGTTTGCTTACGGTGACGGTCAACATACTGTTCGGCGCAAAAATAACGGACGAAGCTACAGCATACAAGGCGTTTAACAGAAACGTGCTGAGTTCGATCAACCTTAAGTGCACCGGTTTTGAATTTTGCCCCGAGGTTACCGCCAAGACCCTGAAGCGCGGTCACAAGATTATCGAGGTTCCCATTACATATGAAGCCCGTAACATCGAAGAGGGAAAAAAGATAAAATGGCAGGATGGCTTCATTGCAATCTGGACGCTGGTCAAATACCGGTTTAAGGATTAAGAGAGATACAATCATTGCGTAGACTAGACGCGGCAATCATCATACTTATCATCGCGATCGTTCTTGGCGTTGTTATGCGGGTCGAAGCCTGGGAGAAGATCGCCAAAGTAGACGTTTTAACGATGTCTTCGGACTCGGTATCGTATAACGGCATAGCGAAGAATTTGCTGGCCGGAAAGGGATACAGCAGCCCCAACCATATGATCGCCAGGCAGGATCAACCTACTGCGTTTTACGCCCCTACATACCCTTTTTACCTGGTTGCCCTTTACTATGTGTTTGGTCCTTCGACAAAAGCCGGGGTGATGTCGCATATGATCCTGGCAATTGCGACCATCCCGCTGATATATTTGCTTGGCATGCGGCTTTACGGCCGGGTCGAAGGGGCTATCGCTTCGCTTATATACGCGGTTTCACCGGACATCATCCATTACAATATAATGCTGACTTCGGAAACGCTATTTTTCGTCCTCGAGATATGTTTATCGATTCTCATCGTTGGAATATTTAAAAAAGACCGCCCCTCGCTGTGGATGTTGGCGGCGACCGGGCTGGTTTTTGGCGTAACTTATCTTTGCAGACAGACCGTAATTTTCCTTCCGGCCCTCATAGTGCTGGGGCTATGGTTGCGGTTTAAGGATAATGGATATTCGTGGCTGCTTAAATCAACCGGTGTGTTTTTGGTCGCGGCGGTACTTTTGATCGTTCCCTGGACCATCCGCAACTATATGGTATTTGGCGAGCCGGTGTTTAGCACGACAACCGGTCCGGCGACACTCTGGTGGGGGACGTATGAGGATAAAGGGACGCCGTTAGGCGTACTGATAGACAGGTACCGTGAGAGACATTCTGATAAGAACGAAGTTCAGATGAGTCAGATGATGACCAAAGAGGCCATTCAGAGGATAAAACATATGAGTGGCACCGATATCCGCGGGCTGCTACACCAGCGAGTACGGCGCCTGTTCGGGTTTCCGAGGGTCTATGATTTAAGAAAACAGCAAACGGTCACCGGCTTATTCTACCTGGTGCTCGGGGTGCTAGGCATAGCGGGCTTATTGATAGCGTCAAAAGGGAAATACGAGCGGCAATTGCTGATGCTTACCGTCGTCTTAACCATGCTGCTTCACATATTCACCTTGACGGTGTTCAGGTATTTAATGCCCCTGGTACCGTTTCTTGGTCTTGGCGCCGCTAACCTGCTTTCGTATGTCGCTACCCGTATAAAAGCCGTATTTACGGCGTATGGCGTTCGTTTGACGGCATCTTAAACCACGTATATCATGAGACTCATGTATTTTATGTCTAGGTAATAGCTTATTTTGTTGTGCAATCCGGAGGACGTATATGCAGCGTAAAATCGCAGTTGTAGTTCTAGTTGTAGCTCTATTAGCAGCAGTTCTTTCGTTGTTGCCGGCGCCGCAGGCCATGGCGGCCGAACACGGCAATAAGGTTGTCTTTGTCCTTATGGATAACATCACCTGGTCGGATATCATCACCGCCGACGACCCCGTATTAAACGACCTGATCAAAACAAGTTCGATCGGTCTTCTCAATAACCGCGCCTTCAAAGCGCCCTCACGCTCGCGAAACGCACTTACCGTTGGGGCGGGGGTAAGGTCGGATGCGGCCCCAGCGAGTTTTGAGGAATATAACGCCACCGAAACATACGGCGGCGTGCCGGCAATTGAAGCGTATAAGCTGCGTACAGGCAAGTGCACCGTAAAAGGTCAGGTACTCGAGCTTGGTATTGCCTCGATAATAATGGACAACGATAACGGCATGCAGGATTTTACCCCCGGCGAGCTGGGAAGCATTATTGAGGCCCACGGGGGCAAGACCGCGGTGCTGGGTAACGCGGATACATCGCTTACCGATAACCCGGATGCCTACAATCGCGTGGCCGTTGCTATAGCAATGAATGAAGACGGTGCGGTCGATTTTGGAAATGTCGGCAAGAACATGCTGTTGCATGACCCCAAATCCCCGTTTAGCGTTAGGACGGATTATACGAAGATGAAGACTGCCTTTGCGCAGTACCTTCCCAAGGCGGATTTTATCGTACTCGACCTCGGCGATACGGTAAGAGCCGACTATTATAGCCGGTACGTCCTAAAACGCCGGGCGTTGAATATGAAGATGCGGGCTATTCATAACAATGCCAGGTTCTTAAAGCAAGCAATGGATGTGGCGGGGCCGGATACGGTTTTTATCGTGACGGCACTGTCAGCGCCCGGATCGACTAAGGCTCCGCTTAGATCCGGCCTGGAGCAGTTGACGCCGATACTAGTGCACGGGTCCGGCTTTAAGCCGGGGCCCTTGATCGCGGATACTACGAACAGGGAAGGCCTTGTTACGATTATAGATATCACGCCGACTATTCTAAACATCCTAGAAATGAAGAAGGGCGAGGATATGCCGGGGAGCGTTATGCGCACGGGGTCGACACAGATCTCTCCGCAAGAGCTTGACCGGTTTAATCAAAGCGCGATTGGCGTTAAGGATACCCGTAGAATGGCGATTCTTGCGTATATTTACATCCAGATCGTCCTGTACGTGCTGGCGGCGCTTGTTATTGCCTACAGGAGGATGCTCACCAGGAAAACGGCGACGATACTGTCGACACTGATCTTTACCACCATGAGCTTCCCTCTCTTTTCCTTCTACACGACAAAGCTTGAACGCGTAGCCGCTCAGGGATCGCTTGTTACTTTATTGACTATCGTCGTTTCCCTTTTATTTGCGTTGCTATTGGTTGCGATTCGCAGAAAAGTGCTTCACCCGATCATCGGTATCGCCCTGCTTAACGTCGTCGTTCTGTCCGTAGAGGTGTTGATGGGCGGGCCGTCCTTCATCAACAGCATCTTCGGCTACGACCCGATTCGGGGCGCTCGTTTCTTCGGTATAGGCAACGAGGCTATGTCGATATTACTGGCGAACGGACTACTGTTATTCGGCCTAATGCTCGAAAAGGTATGGAACAAGTGGACCGTGCTTGCCGGGGCCGTTTTATCGGTGTTTTTGATCGTGCTGATCGGGTTTCCGGGGCTTGGAACGAATACCGACGGGCCGATTACCGCAACCGCGACGTTTACCACAATGGTCCTTCTATCCGCTAGGTCAAAGGCCAAATTCCGAAATTTTGCAATCGCGCTGGTAATGGTGGTTGTTGTTCTTGCGCTATTTGCCGGTTACGATGCAATGCACGGTGCGACGACGCACATGGGAAAATCCGTTAACCTTATTATCTCAGGAGGTTTTCCCGAGGCGGTCATGATTATCAAGCGCAAGTTGGCCACGAACTTGATGATATTTAAGTTTAGCACATGGTCGTATTTTCTCTTTATAATGCTGGGGCTCGCCATATTCCTATGGATGAAGCCGACCGGCGTTCTGAGCCGTTTGCTTGCAAAATACCGGGGATTATCGACGGCGATCTCGGCATCGATCGTTGGTGGCATCGTCGGATTTATCTTTAACGACTCGGGCATTTTGATACCGGCGATCATTATGTCGTATATGATTCCAACGGTTATTTACCTGATGATCTGGGAGCAATATCGCTCTGCGGAGCATGAAGAGATAAGGGGCACGAGCCCGGAATCTCGAGTGCTTGGGAAGAACGGTTAATAGGAGAAGAGCATTGTGGATATAGAGTGGGTCTGAAGAGGGTAATTTCTTGTGGTAAGTGCGGTGTTGCTTTATTTATGGATAATTGCGCATGGGGTGACGGCGGCGATTGTGAGCCTGGTGATATTGCCGATGGTCGTCGGGATGCTAAAGGAATCCGGGGCCGTTAAGGTAAACTACCGTCAAAAGGAAGTCGTCAATATGGCGGGCATCCTTATTATCCTGGTTTGGATACTGCTAATGGCGGCGGCGGCGATTGTCCCGACAGCCGCCGATATGCTGGGCATATTTATCCCGGATGGATTTGTCGTAAGCTCTGATGTGGCGATGCCGCTAACGATACTTATTCTTGGAGCCGGTCTTTTCGGCCTGGTCGATGACCTTCTTGGAACTAGAGAGTATAGTGGCTTCAGGGGCCATATCGGGGCGCTATTTAAAGGAAAGCTGACGACGGGTGCGCTTAAGGCTATCGGGATACCGGTGGTGGCCGTGTTTGCATCCTCGCTACTATCGTCGGAGGTGCTAGAAATTATTGGGAATGCCCTCCTTATCGCGCTCTGCGTCAACGCCTTGAACCTGCTTGATTTACGTCCGGGACGGGCGCTTAAGATATATATTCCGCTGCAATTGTTCTTTATCTATGCGGCGGGGAGCGCTTTCGGATCATCATCCGCAGCGCTGGCCGGTATCGCGCTGGTGTTGATCGCCTCCGACTTGAAGGAAGAGATCATGCTTGGCGATACGGGGTCGAATATTCTTGGCGGTGTTCTTGGATTCTGTTTAGTCGCCACCTATGGGTGGAATGTAAAATTACCGGTTATTATTTTACTTATATTATTGCAAGTCCTTACAGAGAAATACTCGATTACCGCAGTTGTTGAGCGTGTCCCTATTCTGAGGGCCTTTGATAATCTAGGGCGAAAAGCTGAATAGGCGATTCGATTTTGTCGCGAATCCGTGATAAAATGCGAAGGTTGGTATAATGAGATATAGTAGACTTCTAGAGGAAGAAAGGCAAGCAAAAGGGGAGAGATGATTGGCTAAACATATCTTTGTAACAGGCGGCGTTGTCTCATCGCTGGGAAAAGGAATTACCGCCGCCTCTCTTGGCAGATTGTTAAAGAGCAGGGGGTTTAAAGTCACCATCCAGAAACTTGACCCCTACTTGAACGTCGACCCCGGGACAATGAGCCCGTTTCAGCACGGAGAGGTGTTTGTAACCGACGACGGCACCGAGACGGACCTGGACCTGGGGCACTACGAGAGGTTTATCGACGAGAACCTCGGCAAGGACAGCAACGTCACTGCAGGCCAGATATATTGGTCGATCGTCACCAAAGAGCGGCGCGGTGAATTTCTGGGCGGCACCGTCCAGGTTATCCCCCACGTAACTAACGAGATTAAGCAGCGTATTTTAAATTTAGCGACGAATGACGACAAGCACATCGTCATCACCGAGGTCGGCGGCACCGTCGGCGACATTGAAAGCCTTCCCTTCCTTGAAGCCATAAGGCAGTTTAAAAAAGACGTTGGAAAAGAAAATGTCCTGTATATACATGTAACCCTTGTACCTTATCTAGAATCTTCCTCAGAGCTGAAGACCAAGCCGACGCAGCACAGCGTAAAAGAGCTGCGAAGCATCGGTATTCAGCCCGATATTATAGTGGCCCGATGCGATAGGCCGATCGATGTGTCGATTAAGCGCAAGATCGGTCTTTTTTGCGACATCGAGCCGGCATCGGTCATCACGGCCATAGACGCGGATAACCTCTACGTTATACCGCTAAAACTGCATGAAGAAGGTCTGGACGATATTGTTGTGGACCGCTTAAAGCTTAAAAACGGCACAACGGATTTAAGCGAATGGCAAGGGCTTGTCGAGCGGATCAGGCGTGTCGAAAACAAGGTAAAAATAGGGTTGGTCGGAAAATACGTCCAGTTGCCGGATGCGTACCTGAGCGTTGTTGAGGCGCTGAAGCACGGTGGCTATTTTAACAACACCGATGTTGAGATTGTCTGGGTCGATGCTGAGACGGTAAGCCAGGAGGAAGTCGAGAGGCAACTGGCCTCGGTAGACGGCATACTTGTGCCCGGCGGGTTCGGTATCCGGGGGATTGAAGGAAAAATCCATGCGATACGATTCGCCAGGGAGAATAAGCTTCCATTCTTGGGCGTATGCCTTGGCCTGCAATGCGCCGTTGTTGAGTTTGCTAGAAATGTTGTCGGTCTGGAAGGCGCGAACAGCTCCGAATTTGATCCCGAGACCCCACACCCGGTTATCGACCTTCTGCCCGAGCAGAAGACCGTTGAAGATATGGGCGGCACTATGAGGCTGGGCGCATATCCATGTAAGATAACGAAAGACAGTTACGCGTACCGGGCATATGGGGCGACGGATATCGAGGAACGGCATCGCCACCGCTATGAGGTAAATAGTGAATATATAGAGGCACTGGTAAAAGCCGGTCTTGTGCTAAGCGGGCTTTCCCCGGACGGGAGGCTGGTTGAAATCGTCGAGATTAAAGACCATCCCTGGTTTGTGGGCACGCAGTTCCATCCCGAGTTTAAATCCAGGCCAAACAGGCCGCAGCCGCTTTTTAGAGACTTCGTCGGCGCGGCGTTGAAATACAACCTCGACAGACAACGAGTCGGGGCGACCCGCGGTTATTTCGAATAAGCGACTAGCATGGTGGGGCCCCGGGGTTCCACTTTTTCATTTTGCGTGAAAGAGCTGGAGGTTCTCATGGTTGAAGATGGCAGAGTCGTTAGGATATTCGAGAATCTGGTAAAGATCTACAGCCCAAGCTACAAAGAGCGATTTGTAGCTGGTTACATCAAGGGCTATGTGGAGGCGCTGGGCTTTTTAGTATACGAAGATGAGGCCGGTAAAGCGCTTGGCGGGGATGCCGGAAACGTCCTTGTCACAATACCGGGAACGGCGGACGGGCCCTGCATCCTGTTTGCCGCCCACATGGATACCGTCGAGCCATCCGGGGGCATCGAGCCGGTCATCGAGGATGGCGTTATCAAGAGTAAGGGCGATACCATACTTGGGGCCGACGATAAAGCCGGGGTTGCGGCAATGCTCGAGCTGATTTCGGTCTTAGAGGGTAAATTGCTGCGGCATGGGCCGGTACACCTTGCATTTACCATCGCCGAAGAAGTCGGGCTTGAAGGCGCAAAGCACCTGGACTTGAGCGATGTCAATGTGGATTACGCCTATGTTTTAGATAGCAACGGACCGGTCGGTACCGTGGTCGTCGGCGCCCCTTATCAGGATTCGTTTGAAGTCGAGTATACCGGAAGGGCCGCGCATGCCGGCGTTGCCCCCGAGCTTGGAATAAACGCAATAGTTGCCGCATCGAAAGCTATCTGCTGCATGAATATCGGGAGAATCGATGAGGATACCACCTCTAACGTGGGAACTATCGAAGGCGGTCGGGCGGGGAATATCGTTCCGGCTAAGGTAAACCTTCTTGCCGAGGCGCGAAGCATCGATCCGGCGAAACTAGAAAAGCAGGCTCATCATATGATAGAGTGCTTTAAGAAGGGCGCGGATGAGACGGGCGCAGAGGTAAACATCAAACGAACTCGCCCTTACGATGGCTACCTGCATTCAGAAAACGATCCCGTGGTAAAGAAGGTAGTCGATACCATGACGAAGCTCGGCCTTACCCCGAGGCTTATCAAGAGCGGAGGCGGAAGCGATACGAATGTATTCAACGCCAAGGGAATCAGCACCGTAAACCTCGGAATGGGCGCCGAAGACGTCCATACCGACGACGAATACGTCCCCGTGCAAGAGTTGGCCAATATGGCGCAACTCCTCGTTGAGCTTGTTAAGATATAGGGCTTATAATGCTAACACTAAAACGGGCAAAAATAATCGAAATAAGAAGCGAGCGACCTGGGTATATCGAAGTGCTTGTCGATGTGGATGGGAACCGCCACAAGGCTATTTGCTATAGTGCGCTTGTCGGTGATGTGCGGCAGGGGGACGATGTTATCGTTAACACAACCGCCGTCGATCTCGATCTTGGAACCGGCGGCTATCATTTTATCCTCTGTAATTTGAGTAAGGACTCTGTAACGTCCGCAGGCGATGGACATATTATGAAGCTGCGCTATACGCCGCTTCAGATAAAGTGTCTGGCCGCCGAAGAGGAGAACAGCCCCTACCATAAAACGCTAAAGGACGTCACGAGCATTGAGAGCATGCCGGTTATCGTGGGAACGCTGCATAGCCAGCTTCCGGCGGCGGCTGTAATGGTAAAAGAGCTGCTACCCACCGCAAAGATCGCCTACATCATGACGGACGGCGCTGCGCTTCCGCTGGCGTTCAGCAGGCTTGTTGCCGAGCTTAAGAGTGCAGGTAGTATTGACGTCACAATCACCGCAGGGCACGCGTTTGGCGGCGATATGGAGGCCATCAACATATTCAGCGCGCTGGCGGCGGCAAAATACGCGGCGCAGGCGGATGTTGCGATCGTCTCAATGGGCCCCGGCATCGTCGGCAGCAACACGAGGCTCGGGTTTACCGGGATGGAGCAAGGCCAGGTTATCAATGCTGTGAACGGTCTGAAAGGTGTGCCGGTAGCAATCCCAAGAATAAGCTTTGCCGATAAAAGAGAGCGCCATGTTGGCATAAGTCACCACACTATAACCGCGTTAACGATCGCGGCGGTCTCGCGCAGTATACTTACTATCCCCGAGATGGATAGGGGTAAAGCAAATACCGTTAACGACCAGATAGTAAAAGAGCGCCTCGATCAAACGCATACCGTAGTGCAGATAAGCGCAGGAGCGGTGATTAGCGTATTGAAGAGCAAGAACATACTGCCCACGACGATGGGAAGAACACTCGATCAAGACCCGGAATTCTTCATGGCCGCCGGTGCGGCCGGAATATATGCGGCAAACGTTTTACTGGGAGGTAAGTAGGCGTGGCAGAGAGTTTTATCCTTCTTGAATCGGATTTGATCTATGCGGGCAGCATTATCAGCCTTTATGTTGATAAGATAAAGAGCCCCGAGGGCAGGGTTATGGAGCGTGAGGTTGTAAAACACCCCGATGCGGTAGGCATCGTCGCGATCAACAAGCGCAAGGAGATCGTCTTTGTTAAGCAGTATCGCCATGCGATAGACGCAGATCTTCTTGAGATACCCGCAGGCCTTCTCGCCGACAGCGAGAGCCCCGAAGAATGCGCCGTCCGTGAGCTGAGAGAAGAGACCGGCTATAGGGCCGGGGCGGTACATAAACTCGCCGAGTTCTACACTTCGGCCGGCTTTACGGATGAGAGATTCTACCTCTTTTTTACGGATGAGATCGAGGAGGGCGAGCCCGAGCGCGATGAAGGTGAAGAAGGGATGCAGGTAGAACGCATACCGTTTATCAAGGCGGTTGAGATGGCGGCATCAGGCAAAATCGAGGACGCCAAAACGCTGACCGCAATCCTTATGGCCGCACGGCGCATCGGGCGAATCGAAGTATAGAATCGAAGTAAAAATGACCCTTGAGTTGCTGGATGATTTTCTAAACTATTTATCCGTTGAAAAAGGCCTGGCAAAGAACACGCTCGAAGCATATAGCCGGGATCTGATCGCCTACCTGGGCTATCTAAGTAATGCCGGTGTTACCTCATTTACGGCTGTGACCTATGAGCATGTCCTCAATTACCTGCACGAGCTGCATAAAGAATATGCCGATACATCTGTGGCGCGAAAACTCGCGGCAATTAAAGCGTTTCATAAATTCCTGGTGCGCGAGGGGATTACCGAAAACCTCCCGACATCGGATATTAAAACCCCGAAAATAGCGCAGAAACTACCTAAAGTGTTATCCGCAAAGCAAATCGGCAAGCTTTTAAACCAGCCGATGGGGATCGGGAAGTACGCGATGCGGGACCGGGCCATCCTCGAGCTGCTTTATAGCTGCGGCATGCGCGTCTCCGAGCTTGTCTCGCTCGACGTGGGGGATATCGATCCCAGGCATGGATACCTTCGCTGTCTCGGCAAGGGGTCGAAAGAGCGGATTATTCCCCTTGGGAGCTATGCGATTGAGGCGCTTACGGAGTATAGTAATAAATCAAGGCGTGAACTAGTAAAAGAGGGTACCTGGCCGCCCGAGTTTTTCCTCAACAACCGTGGAACGCGTCTGACGCGGGTAAGCTGCTGGAAGATCGTAAAAAAGTACGCTGAAAAAGCCGGGATTGGGGATATCTACCCGCACCTGCTGCGGCACTCATTCGCCACGCACCTGCTGACGAACGGCGCCGATCTCAGGGCGGTTCAGGAGCTTCTCGGCCACGCCGATATATCAACAACCCAAATCTACACGCACGTGACCAAAGATAAGTTGCGGGTGGTGTATGAAAGAACACATCCGAAAGCAAGGAAGAAATAGGATGTCATTCTGAAGGAACAAATGGCGGGTGACGATTACATGTCATTCTGAACGAGCAAATGGCGGGTGACGATTACATGTCATTCTGAACGAAGTGAAGAATCTTGGGTGCAGTGCCTTTTTATAGCAAGAGGGTCTAAGCTTAGATAACCAGAGTGAGATAAATGGTTTATAAATGCTAGTAGATGCTTGATGGATTTTTCTTAGGACGGTATATCAAAGCTTAGACGAACTCAGTGACAGAAGTCTGTGAGTGCTCTCTAGATTCTTCACTTCGTTCAGAATGACAGGTTGCGGATGAAGGTGTCCTAAACTTAGTTGAAATTGAAATGGCTCCAGTCCATATGGTTTGATTAATGTGCAACCAATCAAGCCAAAATAGTAAGGGGACGTTGTTTCCTGTGGGTCTTTATTGTTACGCAACATGAGTTAGGAAACAAAGGAAACAACGTCCCCCTTAATTAAGGAGATACGATGGCGGAGATAAAACGGGTCGTTATTATAGTTTTGGATAGTGTGGGGGCGGGGGCGCTTCCTGATGCGGGTAAGTATGGTGATGAGGGGAGCAACACGTTAGGAAACACGGCCAAAGCTGTTGGGGGATTGCACATGCCCAATCTTGGTAAGCTTGGACTGGGTAACATCCTTGAGATAGAAGGGGTTCCCGGGGAGCCCGACGCACTGGCGTTTTTTGGCAAAATGGCCGAAGTATCCCCCGGGAAAGACACCACCACGGGGCATTGGGAAATGATGGGCGTGCACCCGGACCGCCCGTTTCCGACGTACCCGCACGGTTTTCCGCCGGATATTATAGAAGAATTCGAGAAAGCCGTCGGCAGAGAAATCCTTGGGAACAAGACCGCATCCGGCACCGAGATTATAGCTGAGCTGGGTGCGGAGCACATGAAGACCGGAAAGCCGATCGTCTATACATCTGCCGACAGCGTATTCCAAATCGCCGCGCATGAGGATATTATCCCGATAGACGAGCTGTACGGGATGTGTGAGATCGCCCGTACTATCTTAAGGGGCGAGCACGAGGTCGGACGGGTTATCGCCAGGCCGTTCATCGGTACGCCGGGCAACTTTACCCGCACACACAGGAGAAGAGACTTCTCGGTAGCGCCGCCGGCAAAGACGGTGCTCGATTACGTAAAGGATGCGGGGTATCCGGTCTATGCCGTTGGAAAAATAAGCGAAATATTCGTGGGGCAGGGAATAACCGCCGCTGTACATACCGAAAGCAACATGCATGGCGTTGATATGACGCTCAAGGTTATGGAAGAGCAGGATAACGGGATTATCTTTACAAACCTGGTCGATTTCGACTCGCAGTGGGGTCATCGGAACGACCCGGCAGGATACGCAAAGGGCCTTGGGGCGGTTGATGCGCGCCTTCCCGAGATTTTAAGTAAACTCACTCCAGCGGATGCCTTATTTATTACCGCCGATCACGGGTGCGACCCGACCACTCCAAGCACGGACCACTCCAGGGAATATGTGCCTGTTGTAGTCTACGGTCTTGCGTTCGGCAGGCCGTCGTCTCTTGGGATACGTCAGACATTTTCGGATTTGGGCAAAACAGTGGCCGACCTACTCGGCGTAGATGCCCCGGTATACGGAGAGAGCTTCAAGGGCGAACTATGCGGCTTTCCAGAGATCCTTCAACTCGACGGGTAAGTCCTTCTGGACATGCTCGACTTCTGTTGAAGGGATGGCTTCTTTTAGGGCGTTAAAGACGATCCCGGTCAGCCTTTCGGCCTCCTGAGAGGTACGTATATCGGCCGCTTCCCGTACCTGCTCTATGAACTCCTCTATATTCATTTTATGAAGGCCCTGCAGGCGCACCATAAGCCGTTGAAGCCAGCCGCCCGTCCATAAGTCATCCATATCTTGAGGGAGCGTCTCATAGATATCATTGACTTCAGTCGGGCTTAATTGCGACCTGAGGGTCAGCAGTACCGAGTGCGCCACGCGTTTTGCGTCCTCTTCCGGGAGCTTTGCTTCTTTTCTTATGATGTCGATAAATTCGTTTTTAGTCATATATCTGCCTTTTTTTACCCTTTTTTTCGAAAGAGTAACTAGAGGTCTGATGTGCGAGCCGGGCCTGCGTTCGCTTGCTCTGCCGGCGCAATCACAGCAAACATTTAGGTAGTGGTAGAATAGGGTAAGAAAAGCAGAAGCCAGGAGTCAGGAGCCGGACGGTTTTATGCGTAATAGTACGAATGAACGGCGGGCGGGTGCACAAGCGCAACCTAATATCGACTATGCGGCTCGCGAGGAGAAGAACAAGGTGAGCCCTGCATGGCAATCCGTGTATGAGTTTAAGACCGAGTACGTGGTCGACATGCCTGAGATGGCCCGGCGTTTTCGAAATGCCTTTGTCGTAACGCTTATCCTGGCGCTCGCCATAATCGTGACATCTCCCGCCAACAGGCCCTTTATCGGATTTGTCGTAACGCCGCCGATCGGTGAGAATTTTCTTCACTTGATGCTTGCTGCCATAGCTATACTGTACGGTGGAAGGTTCTTTTATACCTCGGCCTGGCTTGCCTTGAGGCGGGGGGCCACCAACGCGGCGTTGCTTGTGACGCTGGCCGTTCTGGTCGCGTACGCGTACGGTATCGTTGCATCCTTTACTATCCCAGGAACCATATTCTTTGAAATAGCGACCGTTGTTTTGGCCGTTATTCTCGTTGGGCATTGGATGGAAATTCTGGTATGGGAGCGGATTACCGAGCCGGTCCAATCGCTGTATAATGCTTTACCTGAGCTTGCAAATGTCGTAACCGATGAGGGGGTAGAAACCGTCCCGATACAAAAGGTGCATGCGGGAGACACCATAGTTATCCGGGCGGGCGATACGATACCCGCTGATGGGATTATTGTTGATGGATACGGGCTGCTTGACGAATCCGTTGTAACCGGGAACCCTGAGCCTGTGGAAAAGGATCTCAAAGACGATGTGCTCGCGGCCACAGTGAACCAGGTCGACGAGTTCACTATGAAGGCGATCAGGGCAGGCGACTCGACCGTTATCAGCCAGATGATAACGGTCGCTGAGAACGCGCAACGAACGCGCGCCCCCCTGCAGCAAACCATGGAAACAGTGGTCTCGTATTTTATTCCTCTGGTTATTATTATAGCGACGCTAGCGGCGGTGCTCTGGGGTTTTGTGGGCGACAAGGGTTTAGTGTTTGCGCTTATAATCGCCCTGGCGACCCTCGTCGTTGCCGGGCCAGACGCGTTGGCGTTGGCGGTTCCGACGGCGATACTGGTCGGGGCTGGCATAGGGCTGAGGCGGGGAATACTAATAAAGAACGCAGCGGTTTTGGAAAAGGCGGCGATAATCGATACCGTTGTATTCGGTAAAACCGGTTGTCTTACCGAGGGAAACCCGCGCGTAAGCGATATCTATCATGTTGGAAAACTAACCGAGGCGGGGTTCTTGCGGCTGGCGGCGGGCCTTGAAAAGGGGTCGAAAAGCGATATCGCAAGGGCGATTGTTGCCGCCGCCGAAGAGCAGGTCAGCATAGCCATCCCGACCGCCGAAGAGCATAGGCAAATGCCCGGCTACGGCACGGTAGGCAAGATTGAGACCCGCACGATCCTGGTTGGAAATAAGCGCTTGATGGCCGAGAAAGATATAAATACGGTGCTGGTTGAGCAAAAAGCGGATGAGCTTGCCAAGCAGGGTAAGACCATCGTGTACGCGGCGGTAGACGGTAAAATAGAAGGGATTATAGGGATTTACGACCCCATAAGAAGCAGTTCGGCAGAGGCGGTAAAAAAGCTGCGTGATGCGGGCATTAACGTAACCCTAATAACGGATGATAACTACACGACGGCGAAGGCGATTGCGGATGATGTCGGTATCGATAAGGTCTACGCCGAGGTCCCGGTTGCGGCGAAGGCGGATATTATTAACGAGCTTCAGCATAAGGGCAGGCATGTGGCTGCGGTAAGCGCAAGCTCAAACGATGCTTCTACCCTCGGCCAGGCCGATATCGGGATCGCCTTCGCATTCGGCGCAAATCTCGCTTCAGAGCCGGGACAGGTCGTGTTGATAAAGAACGACCCAATTGATGTGGTTACTACGCTTGAACTGGGTAAAGATGTAGCGGCGAAAATACGATGGAACCTTATCCTCGCAATCGCATATAACGTAGTAGCGCTTCCGGTAGCGGCTGGCGCACTCTATGTGGTATCCGGGGTTGTGGTGCGGCCCGAGGTAGCGGCTGTCGTGGTATCGCTCAGCACGCTTGCAGTCATGGCGAACTCGCTGCAGCTCAGGCAAGCAAGGGCAAGGTCAATCGCTGAATCGTAACCGCGGGTTATGCCGCGAAGATTTTTTGAAGCCGTGGAACGTGCCTATCCAAATACCAGAATATCTGTCCCACCGGGGCATTAACCGACGAGATAATCCCCAGCGCTTTATCTTCTGTAATGGGAGCAACAAACAGCAGCAGTTTCTCGAACTTGATATAGACGAGCTTGATATTCTCTGAATCCAAGCTTGTTTCAACCCGGTCGGCCCAGCTATCGAGCATGGCGATGTTTGAAGTAACGCCCTCAAGATCTATTTTAAGACGGTTAAAATACGACAGTATATTAGCCTTGTTATCGAATACCCACACAGTCGAGACGCCCTGAATATCCGCAATGCGAGCGAGGTTTCGCAGGACGAGCTTGTTCACGTCGCCCGGCAACTCGTATCTCGCTTCGTTCCCCGGCTTATCCCGCATGCACTCTCCTTCAAGCAAGTGATAACAGCGCAGTAACTCAATGGATAGAGTTACATCGATTAGAATTTTATTATGTGGTGCACTTGCTCTTATATCCAAGTCAGCGGGAATGCAATCATACTAGTTCCAGAACACCATAATTATTGTGTCATTCTGAGCGAAGCGAAGAATCTAGCGGGCACTCACGTACTTCTGTCACTTAAGTATGTCTAAGCTTTGATTCACTGTGCTAAGAAGTCTTCACTCTAACTCTATCTAAGCTTAGACCCTCCTGCACATGTAGAAGGCTGCGCCCAAGATTCTTCAGTCGCATTCGCTCCTTCAGAATGACATGCACAGAAAATAGGATGTCGCGGTACTAGGTGTAGACACGCTACTATAAGAAGAAGGTTTTATTCGTAACTCGAAATTCCAACATTACTCATTAAGAACAAAAGAGGCCGTGCCGATGATTACCTCAGTCACAAAAACAATCGAGCAAGAAATCACATAAGTAGACGCAAAATAATCGCAGCAAACGAGGAGGCACCACATTGTTAAATCTAATTGATGAACTCAGCACAGAGCACTCAGACCTTTGTATTTCGTTCGGAAACCTCGAGCGCCTCGATATCTCATCCGAAGAGAGCCATAAGGAAATCCAGTCATTAAAAGCATCATTGCTGGCCCACCTCAGGAGAGAAAACGAAGAGCTGTATCCGCAACTTAGAGAAATGGCGTTTAACAATCTTCAGCTACAGCGCACGCTTGACTGGTTTACGCGCGACTTGGCGCGGATATCGGCCGTGCTCATCCTGTTTCTCGACAAATACTCGGACGGCGGCCCGCCATTAGCATTTAAGCGTGATTTTAGCCGCCTCAACAAAATCCTTAATGCCCTGATCAAGCAGGAAGAGCGCCTTATTTACACCGAGTACCAGAACGCATCGATCGGTAAAGTTGCCTAAAACGATCTACGAACGTTAATTTTACTGGAGCCTTCAGGGGCTCCAAATTTATTTTAATAATCTGACAAGCGGTCAATATCGCAATTGACAAAAGTTTAACCGGCCAATATAATGATTTGGATGCTCAAAAATAATTATTATGCTTTCTTCATAACGAGGTGAGATAGTTGGCACATAAAAAAGGAATGGGAAGTACCAGGAACGGTCGCGATAGCCAGTCTAAGAGACTGGGCGTTAAGGCTTTTGGCGGACAGTATGTAAACGCGGGAAGCATTATAATGCGCCAGCGCGGCACTAAGATTAAGCCGGGCGAGAATGTCGGGCTTGGCCGCGATTACACACTCTTTGCCCTGATAAACGGCTATGTTGTTTTTGAAAGTAAGGGTAGGAACGGTCGCAAGGTAAGCGTATTGACCGATGCAATCGCTCAAGCGTAACCCTTAAGAAATGCAGCTAAAGCCACAGTTACCTGTGGCTTTTTTGTTTGGGGATATATAAATTATGTTTGTAGATGAGGCGAAGATTTTCGTAAAAGCGGGGAATGGCGGAAACGGCGTGGCCAGTTTCTTCCGGGCGAAGTATGTCCCAAAAGGGGGACCGGACGGGGGGGACGGCGGCCGCGGCGGTAGCGTCATCCTTGAAGTGGATGAAAACCTGCGCACGCTCATGGATTTCCACTACCAGCGGCATTTCAAGGCCGAGCGGGGGCAGCATGGTTCGGGCGGTCACAAAAACGGTAGAAACGGCGCCGACGTGGTTTTGAAAGTTCCGCCCGGTACGCTTGTTCGCGATGAAGAGGGGAACATCCTCGCGGACCTTACCGAGCCGGGTGAACGTGTGGTTATCGCCCGCGGTGGCATGCGTGGCAGGGGAAACGCGCATTTCGCGACGCCAACCCGCCGCTCGCCGACTTTTGCCGAGAAAGGCGAGCCGGGTGAGGAGCGCTGGGTAGTCCTTGAGCTTAAACTCCTTGCCGATGTCGGCCTCGTGGGGTTTCCGAGCACCGGAAAATCCACGCTGATCAGCCGGATCTCATCAGCCCGCCCAAAAATTGCGGAGTACCCGTTCACAACGCTTGTTCCCAATCTCGGGGTGGTCGCCGTACCGGATGGCCGCAGTTTCGTCGTAGCCGATATCCCGGGGTTGGTCAAGGGCGCGCATGCAGGCAAGGGCCTTGGGCACGGCTTTTTGCGTCACATCGAGCGCACGGCGGTTATCGTTCATATCCTGGATATGGCGGCGCTCGAAGGGCGCAACCCAATCGAGGATTTCGAGGTGATAAACCGCGAACTCGAGCTTTACGACCTCGAACTTGCGCATCGCCCGCAGATCGTTGCCGGCAACAAGATGGACATACCCGAGGCGCAGGCCAACCTGCCTGTGGTCGAGAGATATATGCAGGAGCGCGACATACCGTTCTTCCCGATATCGGCCGCAGTCGGAACCGGCGTGGATCGTTTGCTCTACGCGGTCGCAGACCTGTTGGATACCGTCGAAAAACCCGAGGTAAAACGGGAAAAAGAGAAGAGAGTTGTCGCAGAAAAGCCGAGCCCGACGGAAATCACCGTATCCAGGGAGGGCGACACCTGGGTTGTGAAGGGCACCAATATCGAGCGAATCGTCGCGATGACCGATTTCGAAAACGAATACGCCATTGTTCACCTGCAGAAACGCCTTAAGCGCATAGGCGTCGAAGACAAGCTCATCGAAGCGGGCGCCAAAGAAGGCGACACCGTGCGCATCGGCAAAATGTCGTTTGAGTTTTATCCATTCTAACCAGGGTCCAGAGTCCCTGGACCCTTACTTATTAGCAGTTAAACATGCTAAAATGTTTATTAGCTTTATAATCCAACACACAGAGGTGCAAATTAATTGCAAAGGACTGAATGCCTTCCGTAATGCTCGTCGAGTAGTTATTAAGCTTGGGACGAGCACTATTACCAAGAGCACGGGCGAAATCGACCACGTGCAGCTAAAAAACATAGTCGATCAGGTGGCGAAACTTAGGGCCAAGGATTACCAGGTCGTAATCGTTTCTTCGGGCGCTATCGCCGCCGGAGTCGAAAGTCTGGGGCTCAAAGCCAGACCGGCCGCCATACCCGAGCTACAAGCCGCTGCATCGGTTGGCCAGGGGTTACTGCTCCACGAATACGCAACGCTTTTCAGCGAACACGGATTAAAAGTCGGCCAGGTTTTGCTGACCCAGCACGACATCGTCCACCGGCAGCAATACCTTAACTCACGCAACGCGCTCAAGACTTTGCTTAAATTGGGAATAGTCCCAATAATTAACGAAAACGACGCAACGGCTGTCGATGAGATTAAATTCGGCGACAACGATACGCTTGCGGCGCTGGTCGCCAATCTTGTCAATGCCGATATTTTGATACTGCTCTCGGATATCGAAGGGCTTTACACATGCGACCCGCGTTTTGGCGGAGACGCTTGTCTTATCCCGGAGGTCAAAGATATTACCTCTGAGCTGGAGGATCTGGCCGGTAGCGTCGGTAGCGAGTTTGGCTCGGGCGGTATGGCCACGAAAGTGCAGGCGGCCCGGATCGCCATTTTCGCATGTGTCGGCATGGTTATCACAAACGGGCGAAGGCCGAACGTTTTGGTAGACATAATGGATGGCAAGCGAATCGGCACATTCTTTATACCAAGAAAAAAGAAATTAAGCGGTCGTAAACTTTGGATCGCGTTCGGCAAGTCGACCGCTGGAAGCATTACCGTTGACGACGGTGCGGTTAACGCTCTCATCGCATCGGGCAAAAGTCTCCTGCCGGCCGGCGTTGTTGCAAGCGAAGGTGAGTTCCAGGAAGGCGATGCGGTAAATATAAAAGATATGCGTGGGCGGATTTTTGGAAAAGGGATAACCAATTACTCCTCGGATGAGGTGGACCGGATAAAGGGTCTGAAAACCTCTGAGGCCATGGAAAAGTATCCCGAGAGCATGAACAACGAAGAGATTATCCATAGGGATTGTTTAGTAATTTTACGCTAGGGAGGGGATTTACGACGATGGCGCAGATAGAGCGTTTGCGGGCTGAAGTTGTTGAGATCGGGAAGAGGGCCAAGACCGCCGCGGCGGCGATGGCGACGTTGAGCACAGAACAGAAAAACAATGCGTTGATCAGTATGGCTGAAGCTCTGGTTGCCAACGCTGAGCACATATTGGCCGCCAACGAAAAGGACATGGAAGCAGCGGCCGCTGCCGGGATAGGCTCATCGCTGCTCGACCGGTTGATGCTTACCTCGGTGAGGGTTAAAGAGATGGCCGAAGGGCTTTACGATGTGGCGGTTCTTACCGATCCGGTGGGGGAAACGATTAAGGGATGGCGTGTGCCGAACGGCCTGGACATACGCCAAGTCAGGGTTCCCCTAGGCGTTGTGGCGATTATTTATGAAGCGAGGCCGAATGTCACAGTTGAAGCGGCGGGCCTCTGCATGAAAAGCGGAAACTCGATTATCCTGAGGGGCGGCTCGATGGCGCTTCATTCCAACCTTGCGCTCACGGAAGTAATCGCAAACGCGGCAACCGAGGCCGGGCTTCCCGCCAACGCCATTCAGGCGCTGGCAAATCCCGACCGCGAAGCGGCAAAAGAGCTTATGAGGCTCGACCATTTTATCGACCTGCTTGTTCCAAGGGGCGGGCCCGAGTTAATTCATGCTGTGGTGTCGCATGCCACGGTGCCGGTTCTCTGGGCGGGTGCGGGCAACTGCCATATTTACGTGGATGCGAGCGGCGACCTTGAGATGGCCAAGAGGATAGTTATAAACGCCAAGTGCCAGCGCCCCAGCGTTTGCAATGCGGCAGAAACGTTGCTTGTGAACAGGGAAATCGCAGAAACATTTCTGCCAATGGTGGGTGCGGACCTGACGGCGCAGGGCGTGACCATCATCGGGGACAAGACGACCAGGAAATACATTCCTACAGCGCAAGAAGCGACCGAGAAGGATTGGTTTACCGAGTATCTGGAGCTTAAGATAGCGGTTCGTGTAGTCGATTCCACCCAGGCGGCGATCGACCACATAAACACCTATGGGACCAGGCACTCCGAAGCGATTATCACCAAAGACCTCGAGTCGGCGCGCAAGTTTACGCAAGAAGTGGATGCTGCGGCCGTCTACGTAAACGCCTCGACACGGTTTACCGATGGCTCGCAGTTCGGGCTGGGTGCAGAAATAGGTATCAGCACACAAAAACTTCACGCGAGGGGCCCTATGGGCTTGACAGCCCTCACGTCTACGAAATACGTTATAGAAGGAACCGGACAGATTAGATCTTAGGTCTTAGGTTTAGGAGGTACACCTTGACTATCGAGCAAATAGCAACGCTGGTTATTTTGGTCTTAATTCTCGGCTTCGGCATTTGGGCTTACACTGCATCATCGGCGGCGCATAAAGAAGACGAAACAGAACAATCGAGTTAGCGGTAATAACACGGCGACCCATAAACAAAAGAAAAGCCAAGTAGCCATTAGCTAATACAACCAGCTACTTGGCTTTAGTTGTCCATTACCACACGCTGATTACACGCTAAGCGGCCATTTCCGGACGGCTGGGCTCCGAAACCTGCTCCAAGACCTCACCGGCCTCCTCGATATTCTGGCTGCGCACTGCTATATCGCCAAGCGATAGTATTCCTACCAGCAGTCCATCCTGATCGACAACCGGCAATCTCCTTATTTTAAACTCCTCCATGATATGCGCGGCCTCGTCCAGGTCGGTATCGGGTGATACGACATGTAGGTCGGAACTCATAATTTCGCCAACACTTGTGTTCTCAATATCCATGCCATCGGCAACCGCACGAATAACGATGTCGCGGTCGGTCACGACACCGATTAAGATATTGCCATCCAGAATCGGCATGAAGCCCACATCGATATCCCTCATCATAGAAGCGATATTCATAATGGAATCGGTAACTTGAGCAGATTCAGGATTTTTTGTCATGATGTCGCTGACGTTCACAAAAAACACCCCCTTTATTTTCCTCATACATTTTGAATATTCCCACTTTTTTTATCCTGGAAACAGAAAATATAATGCCGATAATACCAAGCAGTGCACTAAATACACAGTGCGCTAAATACCTTGATAAAAAGCTATCTGAGCGTTAACATATTTTGTAAGGGAAACGGGGGACGGATACATATGGATAGCACTTTGCTCACAGTGGGAATTTTTGGCATAATTGCAATTCTCGCTATAGGAATGTTCGTAAGAAACATCATCGGCTTTATCAAAGAAGCACGACAACCAAGGGAGACGTACGGCGAGCCCGCTCCACGCCCTAAAGAACAACCAAAGAAATTGGAGCCGAAAGCAGAAGTAAAAGCCAAGCCCACAGTGGTGGTACAACCCGGGCGGAGGCCCGCACCAAAGCCGGTCGCAGCACCTGCGGTACCTATGCCGCAACCGGTTGCTGAAGCCGAACCTGCCATTGTGGAAACCAAACCTGCCGCACAGAGCCCAAGCCAAATCGCATCCGCCACAGCTGCCGCAAACGATACGGCACCCACGGCGTCTGCCATGAAGACTACCGCACCGGCGCCTAACGGCTCTACACCTGCGGATACCGCCAAAAATGCGGGAAGGCCTCCAATCAGGGTTCAAGGACCAAAAGAAGAAGACAGTAAACGGATTGAACGGATAGAGAACGTGCTCGCCAAGCACTTCGAGCCGCAACCGGTAAACGACAACCACAAAGCCGATAAATCGGCCGGTTAACCAGCGGGCTACATACTAAAAATCATCTCAAAGCCTGAGATAAAGCCGGAAACTTTTTCTCCGGCTTTTTTGGGTATAGAAAACCTCGAGCGCGAAACGTGTCTTACCTCTTTCTTGACGGGAGTGGGGAGGGTTACGTATAGAACTAATAGAACCAGTAGTGCCAATACAAGACCGCTTTATCGGATGCCTTCTCGGGCTTGCAATCGGGGATGCGTTGGGCTCACGAGTTGAAGGATATTCCCCCGAGGCGGTACAACGGTCAAACGTGGATATGACCGAGTTTCTTGAAGAGCTATGGAGCTGGAGTCGCGGCAGATGGACCGATGATACCAAAATGGCCATCGCTCTCACCGAAAGTATCATAGATGCACACGGCTTCAATCCCGAGCAGGCCGCAAAACGATATCTCGAATGGTATGCATCGGGTGATTTGCGCGGCATAGGGAATATAACACAGCAGAGCCTCGAGAACCTTAAGGAGGGCGCAAGCTGGCAAAATAGCGGGGTAAAAGCCGATTGGGCGGCGGGCAACGGCACGGCGATGCGGGTCGCACCCCTCGGCCTGCTCAACATCGATACCATCGAAAATCTGTGGCGGAATGCCGCCGATGACGCGATAATAACCCACAACAACCACGAGGCTATAAACGGCAGCTTTGCCGTGGCGTTTGCGGTTTCCCACCTAGTAAAAGGGGATATAACCCCAGATAACTTGATCCCCGAAGTGCTTAATTTTCTGCACCCTTCCGATGTTTTGCTGCGGCTTGAGGCGGCCCAAAAACTCATCAAACAAGGGAGCGCGCCACGAGATGCGCTCGCCGATCTAGGCACCGGCGGATATGTCGTCGAGACCGTTGCAAGCTCGTTCTACTGCTTTATAACCTCTCCGGATAGCTATGAGACCGCCGTCTACAACGCTATCCGGGGCGGCAATGATACCGATACGACTGCCGCCATCACCGGGGCCCTTTCGGGGGCGTTCCTGGGATTTGAAGGAATTCCCCTTAAATGGCGCGAAGAAGTAGAGGACGCTCCAGCCATCGAACTGCTGGCGACCGAACTGTATAACATCGCACTTGAGGCAACGTAAGGATATCCGATTCTATATTGAACTCCTCTCCGAATTCTCCAATAACCCGAATCCTCCAAAAAACTCAAGAGAAATTTCTTGCAACCGCTTGACCTACTTACCCTTATTATGTATTATGTATTTGTGCAACTGCGTAAATGGCCATTAGCGCCGACAACGTTTGCACACCCACTTATCAGAGAGCTCGCTGGTCGGGGACCAAATCAATAAGGAGGGGCACTATGAAGAAGCTAATGATAGCCTTAGTAGGTATCATGCTTGTACTTACCATGCTCACCGGCGGCACATTTTCCTACATGACCGCCGAGGCCGAGAACATGGACAACACAATAACCACAGGTTCTATGTGTCTTGGCACCGATCCCGAGCCGTTTATGACGATAGCGGATCTCATGCCGGGAAGCCCGCCGCAAGAGGCCACGTTAACCGTATTTAGCGGAAAGGACACCAAGTTTTTCTACAAGGTTAAGTCCTATCGGGAAACCGGGACGAGCACCAAGCTTTGGAACGCCGCCATGGTCGAAGTCGAGGACATGGAATCGGGGGATACGTGGACCGGAAACCTCAATATTCTTGAAACCGATTGGCTTGCCAGGGAAAACGGCGTTGAAGGCGGAGGCCCGGAAAACGGTCACGTCGTAAGCTTTAAAGTTTGGATTCCGCAGGAAGCGGATGTTGATGATGAATCTACAGCCACCGTCAAATTCAGGTTTGACGCCGAACAATGGAGACCCGTCACACCATAAAGAAAGAAGGAGGAACCGGGATGACACGTTATTTAGCAAGCATCAAGCAAAGCTGGAGTGAAACATCTTTAAGAGACCGTTTATTATCCGGTCTGGTGGTGGTGCTTATAGCAGCCTTTGTTGTTTTCTTCACCTTCGCCGCCTCCGGTCGGATCGGTCTTCTCATCGTAAAAAGCGGCAGCATGAGGCCACACATGCCTTCCGGTTCGCTCCTTGTGTTTAAAACGGTCAGGTTTGAGGATGTTCGAGGCGGCCAAATCGTTGTGTTTCGAGACGGAAAGTCATCGGATTCCCTGATAACGCACAGGGCGGTTGAAAAGGTCTATGAGAATGGGGCTTCCTATATCAAAACACAAGGCGACAGCAACCATCGCCCGGATACGGCGCTGGTTGCCAAGGATGAATTTATGGGTAGGGCGGTTTGGGTCATCCCGATGGCCGGCTACATCCTTGCCTTCACCAAAACCCCGATGGGATTGCTTGCCCTCAACCTGTCGCTAGCGTTCTTGGTGCTGCTTCTCGTCATAGACAAAATAAGGGCAGCCGAACGCGCCGCCTATGTCGCTCAAATCAGTACGTCAACAAGCGAACTTATTAATCCTAATGCTAAAGTAGACGCTGAGGCATCGGATTGCAGCTAAGCACATGGGAGAACTACGCATAATCAATAAACGTAGGGGCGGAGCTTGTCTCCGCCCCTACTTAATTAATGCCAATAAAAAGAACCGGTCCGATGGCCGGTTCTTTTTAATCACGTATCTTCTAAAGTTATACCGGTTTTCCACCGGTAATAAGTGTCAGGTGCTTTCTCGTGTGGGTAACGCGCTCTTCCGGTGCACCTTCGCCATCGATTGTCTCGTAGTTTACCCGGTGCAGGTACTGGCGCAGGTGCAACCCCACTGTCTCAATATATTGCAGGTTGTAATTACGTTTTTGCCCGGCGACTTTAAGCGCCATTTCAAGGATGTCGTCGTCGAGATAGAGGAGCAGCTCGCACTCTTTGGCGAAGCGATCGCGCTCTTCGCCTATTAATTTAAGGCCGCTTTTGGCTTCCCATTTTTTTAAAAAATCATACTTATTCATAATCTTTGATCCTGTAACTAACCAACAAATATCGTATATGTTATCGGCAGGTTATTAGGAAAGCTAAAAGCAAATATTCCCATTCACCCATTGACTGATTCACCTGCTTAACCGTTTTATCACCAGTATTGCGATATCGTCATCGAGCCTTCCCTGGGCAAAGGTGAAGCACTCCTCGATGATGCTATCGGCTATATCCTGGGCCGCAAGTCCGGCAGATATATCGATGACCCGCTTTAAACGCTTTTCTCCAAAGAACTCATCGTCTTTTCTTGCCTCAATAGTCCCATCGGTGAATGTTACCATAAAACCGTCGGGAGGCAGAGTGGTGGTGTGGTCGTGGTAGGAATAGTTGGGGAGCAGGCAAATTGCCGGGTCTGAGCTGGCTAGCTGAACACAATGCCCCTTTCCCTTGTCAAAATAGCAAGGATGCGGGTGCCCTGCATTCGCATACGTTACCAACCCGGTATCAACGTCATACACGATGCAGAAGACCGTGACGAATATCCCTTGCTCAAGTTGGCGACTAAGGGATGTATTTGCCTGGGAAAGTGCGAACGAGGGCGACGGGTATTGGTATAGAAAGGTTCGAATAGTGCACTTGACCATCGCCGTCGAGGCCGCAGCTTCAATGCCTTTTCCGCTGACATCGCCAATCACCATTGCATACCGGTTGCCGGGTAGGGCAATGATGTCGTAAAAATCGCCCCCAACCTGGGCTTCTTCGGTCGACGAGGCATAATAGGCCCCGAGGTCGGTGTGTGGAATTTCCGGGAGTTCCTGCGGCAGAAGGCTGCGCTGAAGTTCTTCTGCGATGTAGCGCTCTTTCTCAAGCTCGGTTTTCGTCTGGGTGTAAAGGATTGCATTTTGAACTGCAATTGTGGCCTGGCTTGCGATGCCCCGTGCGATCTCTATCTGTCGCTCCTCAAACATGATCATCCGTCCGGTGCTGCCTACACACATAACACCGATAGGTCTGCGCGCGTACATAAGTGGGCTGTAGAGGGCCGATTTAACATTGGTCGTGCGCATAAGTTCCTTGAATTGGGGCGAAAGACGAGGGTCGTCGATATTAGCGATAAACCATGTGCCGCTTTTAATTTTGGATGCCTCCGGAAAATCGGTTAGCTTAAACCGCAAGCCCGCGGGTATTGCATTCTCATAGCTGACGGCTATTACCATCTCGTCGTGCTCAGCGTCGTACAACCCAATATTCGAGTGGTCTAATCCGGTGGTTCGCACTGCGATGTTAACGAGTTCACGCAGCGTTTCGTTTATATCAAGCGACCTTCCAATTATATTCGCCGCCTGTAGCAGCAGGTTTGAGGTGTTAAGCGCTGCGTTTAACTGCTTATGAAGCATCGCGTGCTCTATCGAGGCCGATGTCTGCCTGGCGACCGCCTCCAGCAGATTTTTGTGGTAGTCATCGAATTTCTTTTTGTATGAAAAGCCAAAGACGCTTATAACCGCCCTCACTTCATTATCAACTAAAACCGGCACAAGCAGCGCAGTTTTAACACCTTCGTTGACGACATCCTTTAATGCTTGGGGTAAAGCCGGATAATCGTTGATCACCAGTGTATGCTTTTTTCTCACCGCTTCGGCGACCAGTGGTATACAATTTTCATATACCGGCTCAAGTAGGTTATATGCATATTTATTGATAATCTCGCCCATATCCTTATCGACCAGGCTCACAAACCCACCATCTCCGCCGGCAAGGTCTACCGTATGCTCGGCAAGCTTGGGCATCAGCTCATCTATCTCAAGCTGGGATGTAATTTCAAAGGTGATCCGATTTAGCGTTTCAAGGTCGTTCAGGTATCGGCGTTGCTGTTCCTCGGCGGAAATGTCTTTTATGATCACCTGGATCATTTTTTCTTCATCCATATTGATTACGGATATCGAAAAAGCAACGCTTACGATTGAGCCGTTCTTTTTTTTAAGGCGAATACCGGTCACGTCATGGATCGTCCCTTTATCTGAAACTTCCTGGCAGAGCTGGGAGAGACGCGGATGGTCGCCCTCGGGTACGAGTTCGAGTACGCTCAAATTAAAGAGTTCATTACGGGCATATCCGGTTAGTCTTTCAAAATACGGGTTGCAATCCAGGATGGTTTTATAGTGATAATCGATTAGGCATGTCGCCTCGGTGGCGCTTTCAAAGAGATTTTTGTAGAGCCGTTCTTTACGTTTTAGGCGGGAATGGGTAAGTCTTGTATCCAGTAGCAAGAAACTCAAAAGGCCGAGGGCGGCTTTTAGTAGAGTGGAGCGTCGATCTCTGGTAGTATGTTCAGACGGGTTTGGTAAAAGCATGCCTATCTATGCCTCCATCGTATATGCAACACGATACGTTTATACCCGGTAAAAGCGCTTTGAAACCTGGGGTAGGGGAGGAGCGCCAGATTACATGCCCGGCCTAATAGTAGCGGTTGTTCTCGCGGTAGCCGTTGGTTATGGGCATGCGGCGGTCTTTGCCGAACGCCCGTGGGCTTATTTTTATCCCTATCGGTCCCTGCCGACGTTTGTACTCGTTCTGGTCCACCTTGCGGATAACCCATTTTACGTAATTCTCGGGCAATCCCTCGGAAATGAGATCATCCATGCTTTTCTCCGACTCGATATAGCCGTGCAGAATCTCGTCCAATATGGGGTAAGGAGGAAGGGTGTCCACGTCTTTTTGGTCGGGTTTTAGCTCTGCCGACGGCTCTTTATCGATAATACTCTGCGGTATGATCGGCCCGCCGGGAAGCGTGTTCCTGTAGTTCGCGAGGTCGTAAACGGTCGTTTTTAAAATATCTTTTATCACCGCAAAGCCGCCGACCATATCACCGTAGAGCGTGGTGTAGCCGACCGCTATCTCGCTCTTGTTGCCGGTTGCGATCACCAGCCGGTTAAACTTGTTCGAGAGGGCCATAAGGATCATGCCCCTGATTCGAGGCTGCATGTTTTCCTCGGTAATATCCTCGGGTAGGTTATCAAAGGATGGTTTCATCATATCTTTCAGGATGGCAAACTCCGGCTCGATCGAGATGTTCAAGAGCTTGATGCCGAGGTTTGCAGCAAGGTCTTCAGAATCCTTAACGCTGCCCGCAGAGGAATAGCGCGATGGCATAGTGACGCCGACGACGTTGTCCGGTCCCAGGGCGTCGGTGCAGATGGCGGCCGTCAGTGCGCTGTCGATACCGCCGCTCAGGCCGATGACCACTTTTTCAAAGCCGTTCTTGCGGACGTAATCGTGCAAGCCGATTTTGAGCGCCTCGTAGATTTCCGCTATGGGCTCTAGCGCGGGCTCGATAACGGCGGCCGAGGCTTGTTCTGTCATCGGCTGCAGATCGAAATGATCTAGATGGAAGTCATCTATATTATACTGCACGACGTTTTGTTTTTCGGGGCGGTGCGTGCGCTGCTTGCGTTTGGGGTCGAAAAGGTGCTTTGACGATACCTGCGAGAGGTCCAAATCCACGATCATCAGGTCTTCCTCAAACTGGCGGCCCCTGGCAAGTATCGTACCGTTCGGGTTTGCAACCAGGCTTTGCCCGTCAAAGATTAGCTCATCTTGTCCGCCCACCGTGTTTACATAGGCGATATAGACCTGGTTGTCATAGGCGCGCATCCCGACCATTTCCTCACGGAGCAGACCTTTCCCAAAGTGGTAAGGGGAGCTTGAAACATTAATGACCAGTTGGCACCCCGGCTCAAGCGCCTGCGCGACCGTGGGGCCTTCGGCAAACCAAATATCCTCGCAGATATTTACCCCAAAGGTAAGCCCATGTGCCCGGAATACCGGGATCTGCGAGCCCCGTTGAAAGTAGCGTACCTCATCAAAGACACCGTAGTTCGGCAAGAACATCTTGTGGTAGTTGGTAATGATTTTACCGTTATACATAATCGCGGCTGCATTGTAGAGATCGTCGGTCATATCCGCAAACCCGATGATGGTAATGATGCCGTCCGAAATGGGGGCCAGGGAATGCAGGGTTTTCGCCGTGTCCTCGATAAACTTGGGCTTAAACAGCAAGTCCTCGGGGGGATAGCCGCAGAGGGAAAGCTCCGGGAACGCCACGATCTGTGCCCCAGCGTCTTTAGCCCGCTTCGTAAAATAGGCGATCTTCTCGGCATTGCCCTTGAGATCGCCGACGATCGTATTTACTTGTGCCAGCGCCAATCTAACCGTTCTAACGTTAAACACCCCACATTACTATTACTATTATATCTTGTTATATCTTGTTATATTCTGTTATATCCCGTTAGTCCTTCTATATCTTCATATAATATATCGCAATAATGCCGGGTTTGTTAAATCTATATCCTGCGCGTCACCAGAATTGCGATATCATCGGTGAGGTGACCCTGCATCCTCCTGATTTCCCGAAAACTCAACGTGCAAGCGTTTGAACGGCGGCTAAGTGTGGTATATGTAAAGATAATCTCCTTTGGGGATTCTCTAGATAATAGAAAATGGAAAGCAGAAAATAGAAAGGAGACCTATATGGCTTACATTGCGAAGGACTACGGCAAACTTATCGGGATGGAGGGTTTTAGCGATACCCTGTTAAATAACCATTTCACGCTATATCAGGGGTATGTGACCAACACGAACAAGCTGCTGGATACGCTTGCCAAGATGCTAAACGATGGCCAGACGGCGACCCCGGAATACGCCGAGCTTAAGCGCAGGCTCGGGTGGGAATTTGACGGCATGCGCCTTCATGAATATTATTTTGATAACCTGGGCGGACAGGGCTCGATTAACCCCGAAGGAGCGCTTGCTAAGAAGCTTGCAGAAGACTTTGGTAGTTTTGACGCCTGGGAGAAGGATTTCAGGGCGACCGGCGCCATAAGGGGGATTGGCTGGGCGGTTCTTTACCAGGATAGCGCAACGGGAAGGCTCATAAATTTCTGGATTAACGAGCATGACATAGGCCATCCCGCCGGTTGCATGCCGCTCTTGATCATGGACGTATTCGAACACGCTTATATGGTTGATTACGGGATTAAAAGACCTGATTACATAGAGGCGTTCTTTAAAAACATCAACTGGCAGGCCGTTGAAGAAAGGCTTGGCTAATAGCAAAGAAAAGCTAATCCCTGGAGCATAAGCACCGGCATGGACCTGTATAACAGTAGAGGAGGTGTGTCATGAGTTACACAAAAGACGAGTTAGCGATGAAGCTAAGAGAGATGTACAAAGAAATCAATCAACACGACCTCGATATGAGTCTCGAGTTTGATGCCGACGAGAACGCTTGGGTAATTCACCTTAAGAAAGGTGAGCATGAACTCAGGACGTTTATTAATAAGCAGGATGCTGACGAGTGCATGAACGGCATCAAGTGCGTGTACCTGGGTGTTCAAATCGGGCAATTCGTACAGCATTTTGAAGAGGACGAAGTCAAGGCCTAAGCATAACAGGCTACGTACGGATTGCTTTGCGCTAAAGTAAAGCGGAAATTAGTGGGTAGTGAGAAAGTAGAGGAAAGAAGGGCAGCCGATAGCTGCCCTTCTTTTACTCCCGATAACGCCCCTATACGAGGGCTATGCTGCGCGTTTTCTAACCTCTATAACCGCCGAATCAGATGCGGTTTCCCGTGTCGCGATAACTGTAAGGCCGCTTGTCTCGGCCAGGCTTGCCATTTGGCTAACCGGTTCATTCATGTGCTCCGGGTTCACAATTACCGATGCCTCCTGGCCCGGAGCAAGTTCGTTCGCGATTTTACCGAACGTATTCTCAAAAAACGCGCTCGGGTCTGGGCCGTACTGCATTGATCTCAGGTCATACCGCTCAACCGCCATCATAATCACCTCGGTTATGATAATTACCTCATAAGCTTCACCCTAAACGCGTCTATCGAAAAATCACCGGCCGCGTTTCGCCATGGCGAGTGCGTTAGAAATTGCACCCACAGGTCGACAGAGCGGCTGAAATAGGGTACTATGTCTATATACTCCAGGGGGGTATTAAGCTTCAGAACTATCGGGAGGCGCATGAATCAATTGAAAAAAAAGCACCGGGGGCTTAAGAAACTACAGGCAAAACTATCTACAAGCGCAAAACCGCCGTTATTGCTTGCGCTGGTTATATTATTGATGTTTACTGTAGCGGCATGCAACTCGCAGGATACGCAGGTAAAATCTACCGATGCCCCAACAACGGCGACTACGGACCGGCAGATGGCCGTAAAGATTATATCGGTTACATCACCGGTTAACCCCGGGTCGACAGTAACGCTGTTCGCCCAGACCAAACCGGGTGCATTATGTGAAGTCAATGCAGGCTATAAGCTAAGCGCCGGTGAGGCTAAAACGCTTTACCCAAAACAGGCCGAGACGAGCGGCCTTGTATCTTGGACCTGGACCGTTGATTCGTCGGCAACACCGGGAAAATATGCCGCTACTATATCGGCAAAGGCGCTCGACGGTCGCACTGATACGGTCACGGCGCAGACACTTGTGGAAATCAGCGCGCCCTCAACCCAAGGGGCTACAACAGGGACGACCTGTAAAAAGTGAAGTAGCTCATAACGACCGGTCGGTCTTATCAGGTAGATTACCTTGAAACCCCCGAAGGGCTATTATACAGCATAATCCATTAAGTTTATTTTTGACCCTACCTAGCACATACTACGTCCACTATAAGCTGCTGATATACTTTGAAATGTTGCAAACTTTTATTAAGTTTCAACTTTCACTTGCCGAATGACAAAGTTAACACCTACAGAAGCATTTTTATTTTTTGTCCCAAGAGGAGGAACAATGGATTTTATAAAGAAATGGATGGGCGAGGTAAAGCTGGGCACCCTACTAACGGTTGCTGTCGCCCTAACGTTAATCCCATTAGCTATCTCAAGCGCTATCGCGTATAAGAGCATGGGAGACATGAGTTTTGGCGCTGAAGACCTGCGGGGGGATGCAGAGTTGCATCGCGGCGTGGGTGACCTTGCTACCTTATCTCAAAGCTATCGTGTTAATATTTACCAGTTGCTTTACCTAAAAGATAAGAGCTACATCGAAAAAGGAAATGCGATAGCAGCCGATTTGGAACGGCTCACCGATAAGGTGGATGAAGGGGTTAAAAAGACATCCGACATAGATCCCAAGTTGGTTGATGAGGTTCGCTCAGCCGGAAAAGCATACTTAGAGTCCGTGAAACCGATTTTTAATAACTATACCGATGAAAGCTATGTTAAGGAGCGGATACCAAAAGCCGTAGCGGCTCAAAACGCATATCTGCAAGCGGTTGCTAAACTTGATAATTACGTCAAGAAAAGCTTAAAGGATACAATGGATAACGTAGATAATGTTCGGACAAGCTCAAACCGCAGCTTGATGTTAGCGGTTTTGTTCGCACTTCTCGTTACCGCCGGTATCATAGTATTAGTTCAGCGCGGCATCGTCAAACCCTTCAAGGCAGCCTTTGCTTCAGTTGGTGAGATGAGTCAGAAACTCGCCTCCTCAAGCCAGGAACTCTCCGCCAACTCAGATGCGATGACCCGGGCAACAACCCAGATTTCCTCAGCTATCAGCCAGGTGGCAATGGGTGCGGGGGATCAGAGTAAAAGCGCAGCTGATGCAGCCGGCATCGTAGAGCAGATATCGAATGCGGTGGTTCAAGTGGCAACAGGGGCGCAGAACCAGGCAACAAGCGTCAACGAGACCGCAAATGGCGTGAGCCAGTTAATCGATGCAATCAATAGGGTCTCGGAGAGCGCACAGATGGTGGCAAACGTGGTGGATGCTACATCTACCGTAGCAGATAAAGGAAAAAGCGCGGTAGAAGAAACCGTAACCGGGATGCAAAGCATCAAAGAAACCGTACTCGATAGCGCAAGCAAGATCCAAACTTTAGGAGAAAAGTCCAAACAAATCGGCGAGATCATCGAAGTCATCGACGACATCGCAGAGCAGACCAACCTACTTGCTCTTAACGCCGCAATCGAGGCGGCCCGGGCAGGAGAGCATGGCAAAGGCTTTGCAGTGGTCGCAGACGAGGTCAGAAAACTCGCCGAGAGAAGCGCCAAAGCGACAGGTGAGATCGCAGAGCTAATCAAAGGCATCCAGGATGAGACCATGCAGGCGGTCGAAGCCATGGGAAAAGGCACTAATGAAGTGGAGAATGGAGGTAAGCTTGCCGCAAATGCAGGTATCGCCATCGAAGAGATGATGGGCTCTATCATGCAGGTAATCACTCAAATCGCCAAAGTCTCAGAAAATGCGGACCAGATGGCGGCAGCCTCATCCCAGGTATCAAAAGCAATCGACCAAATCGCCGCTATCTCCGAAGAGAACTCGGCTACCGCTGAAGAAGTCGCATCATCAACAAACCAACTGGTAAGTGCCGTTGACTCAATCGCAGCCGTCTCCGAAGAAGCCGCAGCCTCAGCCGAAGAGGTCTCGGCCTCGTCTCAGGAGCAGTCGGCATCGGTTGAGGAGATTTCGGCCCAGGTACAGTCGCTGGCAGGAATGTCTGATGAACTCGACAAGTTCATTGGCAGCATTAATCTTTAATCGATAGAATTGAACTGATTAAAGGATACTAAGCAGGTGAAACCCTATGGATAATTATTCCCTTGTCGCATTGCCGGTCATCGGAGTTCTTTTGTACGCTGCCTTCAAAAAGGAAGTGTCCAAACCCCTGCAACAAATGTCCCGGGAATTTGACAAAATGACCGAAGCTCTTCAGCGCAAAGAGAAGGAGAACTCGCTCCTGAAGGAAATGTTGAAAGAGAAGCAGATCGAGACAGAGGCCAAAGCCCACATAGATTACTTGACGCAACTTGAGAACCAGCGCTCGTTCCAGATTAAACTTGAAGCGGAGCTCAACCGCTCCTCGCGGCTGGGTACGCCGGTGTCGCTTCTCTTTTGCGACCTTGATGGGTTTAAGGCCTTTAACGATGCGCACGGCCATTTGCTCGGCGATCAGGTTCTTGTTGATGTCGCACAAACCATTAAAGACTCGATCCGCGATTACGATGTCGCATCCAGATACGGTGGGGAAGAGTTTGCAATCATTCTGGCTAACACCGATAGCGATGCGGCCGTATTTGTAGCGGAGCGGATTAGGGCAAAGGTCGGCGAATTGCAGTTCAATGCCAGAGAAGGCGTTGCCCAGGTCACGATCAGCGTGGGTATTGCCACTTATCCCAGGGATGCCAAGAGAAAAGAGCTGTTGATAGCCGCATCCGATTACGCCATGTACGAGTCGAAAAACCGCGGGGGAAATGCGGTCACGCTGTTTAAACACTCAGATGATTCATCCGAGGAACGGGCTTCCTAGGTAGGGGTTGCTGCTATGGGGATAGCGGTATCTGGTTGCGAAATATGTTACACTGGTCGAAGCAAAAAAGCGGGGGTATCCATGGCGGACTATAAAGAGAGATTGCGGGACGTTTTAAAAGAAAAAGCGGTAATTTTTGGAGAGGTTACTCTCTCATCGGGAGAAAAGAGCAACTACTATATCGATTGCAGAAAGGTCACGCTGGATGCTGAGGGCGCATTTTTAATAGGCGAGGTGCTATCCGATATGCTTGAGGACGCCGATGCGGTGGGCGGCTTAACGCTGGGCGCAGACCCGATAGCCACTGCCGTCGCCGTGAAGAGCTACGAGAAGGGCAAGCCCGTTGAGGCGTTTATCGTGCGAAAAGGGCAGAAGGCGCACGGGATGATGAAACGCATCGAAGGTCCGATTGAGCCCGGCTCAAACGTTATCATCGTAGACGACGTAATTACAAAAGGCGGGTCTATCCTTGAAGCGATAGAGGCCGCCGAAGCTGAAGGGCACCATGTTATTAAGGCCATCTGTCTCGTCGACAGGCAGCAGGACGGAAGCGATATCATCCGCGATAAGGGCTATAAGCTCGAGATGTTGTTTACTACCGCGGACTTAGGGGTCAGTGCCGGCTGATACCCCTCACCGTACCCCCTACGGTTATAAATATGGAATAATAACCCTGTAATTAAATACCTTGTGTTAGAGTAAGTGCTCGCAGTAATTTCTGAAATTGCCCCTAACAAATACGAAAAGACCCCGGTATGTATTTCTAAAAACAGGTTAAAGGGCTTATCAACGGTACTGTAAATTCTTAGTAGGCAAGTAAGGTCTTGCAAAATAGATCAAGACCTCGCATTATCTCGTTAGAATCA
>Ga0210036_1000124_pt1 | contig 94865 bp, 69 predicted proteins | sample CryGeymeta201515_FD_185469 | JGI IMG/M metagenome (GOLD analysis project Ga0210036, IMG submission 185469) | Groundwater microbial communities from Crystal Geyser aquifers in Utah, USA - Crystal Geyser metaG 2015-15 (SPAdes) (version 2) | ecosystem: Environmental > Aquatic > Deep subsurface >... | reverse complement strand
GAGCCACACGCCACGGTCTGATGGAGGCCGGTGAGGGGGAACCCGGTAGGGGTGTGGTCGAAGTTGGGGCCGAGGTCGGCCGCCTGCCAGTTCGGGTCGGCGGCCGTATGGCAGCTCGCACACGGCGTGCCGAAGTGGCCCGCGGGCTCGTCTTGCGCGTGGCAGCTCTCGCAGGCGCGGCTGGCCCCTTGGGTCACCGAGCCGGTGTGGCAGGTGGCGCAGGCGGCCACCGCCGCGTGGGCGCCGTCGAGGCGGAAGTTGGCGGGCGGGTCGTCGTGGCGCCAGGTCGCCGGTTGCCAGCCGGACTCCGTGTGGCACGACGCGCAGGTGGTGGGGAGGTTGAGGTGAGCGCCGTCGTGGCGGCTCGTCTGCCAGGCGGCGCGGTGGCAGCTCGCGCAGTCGGTGGCGGTTGGGACCTGGCCGTTTTGATGGCAAGCGGTCTGGCAGTCGAGGGAGGCGTGGCGGCCGTGCAGGGAGAAGCCGGTGCGGTCGTGGTCAAAGGCGTGGTGGTCGAAGCCGGTGGCGCGCCAATCGGTCGCGGCCACGTCGTGGCAGACGTCACAGGTGGTGGAGAAGCCGACCTTGGCGTGGTCGGTGCGACCGTAGTCGCGCTGGTGACACGTAATGCAGGCGGCCGAGGCGTCGCGGGTCTGGTAGTTCGGATGGCAGGTGAGACAGGCCGCGGTGGCGTGCTTGCCGGCGAGCGGGTAGTGGGCCGGCTCGTCGTCGTGGTTCCAGCGTGTCTCCTGCCACCCCGTGGGCTGGTGGCAGCGGCCACAGTCGCGGCCGATCTGGAGCTTCCACACGTCGTCATGGGAGCGGTCCCAGTGGCAGCCGGCGCAGTCGGCGCCCAGGCCGGCAAACTGGGAACCGGTGTGGCACTGCTCGCAGTCGAGGGCGCGGTGGCCGCCTTCCAAGGGGAACCGGGTGGTGTCGTGGACGAAGGCTGTGTGCGACCAGTCGGGGTCGGCCGGGTCGTGGCACAGGGTGCAGTCGGTCGGAAAGCCGGGTCCCTTGTGATCGAGCTTGGCCTCCGCGAGGTGGGGGAGGAGAAGGCAGCAGGCGAGGAGCAGCACACAGCGGTTCATCGCAGGTCTCCCTGGTGGCAGGTGATGCATTCGTGGCTGGTCCCGCGGGCGCGGTAGCCGGCGTGGCAGTCGAGACACGCGGCGCGCGCGTGGCTCCCCTCCAGGGGGTAGCTGGCGGGCGCGTCGGTGTGGCTCCAGCGCGCGGGTGTCCAGGCGGCGGGGGTGTGGCAGTCGCCGCATTCGTTGCCGATCGCCAGCGACCAGACGTCGTCCTGGGAGCGCTGCCAGTGGCAGGTGTAGCAACGGGTGTCGTTGCCGGTGAACTGGCTGTTGAAGTGACAGTCGCCGCACGCCACGCGGGCGTGGGCCCCCTCCAGGGGGAAGTCGGTGGTGGTGTGGTCGAAAAAGACCGGCGCGCGGTCCGCGGTGCGCAGGCCGATCTCGGTCTGCCAGTCCTCCTGCGAGTGGCAGTCGGCGCACGCCTGGCTACCGCCGTAGCTGCCGCCGTGGCGATCCTGGTGGCAGGCGGAGCAGCTCGGGTCGAGATGGCCGAGGCCGATGGTCTCGGCGTGGCACGCCGCGCAGGTGATCTCCCGGTGGCGCCCCTCGAGTTTGAAGTCGAGCTCCGCGTGACGATCGAGGTCGATCTCCCACGAGTCGATTTGGTGGCAGGCGCGGCAGTTGTCGCTGAGCTGTCCGGCGTGGCCGTCGCGATGGCACGAGGTGCAGGTGAACCGGTCGCGGGCGAACTGGCCGAGGGCGTGGCAGCCAAGACAGGTGGGCTGCTTTTCGTGCTTGCGCACGTGGCTGAGCAGGCTGGCCTCGACCTGATACCCGTCGCGCTGGTGGTCGTAGGTGGCGGGTAGCCACGCGCTGGTGGTGTGGCAGTCAAGACAGGCGGTCGCCGGCGGGCGGGTGGACGCGCGCTGGGCAAACTGGAGGTCGTGGGGATCGCGGTGGCAGTCGGCGCACGCCACCTGCTCGCGGGCGAAGGTGGTTTTGCCGTGGCACTGGGTGCAGGCGGTCTGCTTGTGGGCGCCGGTGAGCTTGAAGTCGGTCTGGTCGTGGTCGAACTTCGCAACCCGCCAGGTGGTGGTGGTGTGGCAATCGAGGCAGTGGTCTTTGCGTTGCTCGTGGGTACCGGCGAAACGGAGGCCGCTGTCGTGCCAGGTGGCGTGGCAGGTGAGGCAGGCGGTGTCGCGCGTCTCAAAGGTGGTGTCGTGGTGGCACTGCGCGCACGTCGCCTTCTGGTGGGCGCCGGTGAGCTTGAAGTCGGTCAAATCGTGGTCGAACTTCGCGACCCGCCAGGTGGCGATGGTGTGACAGGCGAGGCACGCCGCCCCTGGCCCCTTGCCCGCGGCGGCGTTGGTGATGCGCTGGTTGAACTGGTCGCCGTGGCGGTTCGCATGGCAGCCAGTGCAGTCCAGCGTGTTGTCCTCGAACTTGCCGTCTCGGTGGCACTGGAGGCAGGTGGCCTTTTGGTGGGCGCCGGCGAGGGGGAAGCGGCTCTTGGCGTGGTCGAAGGCGAGCTCGGCCCAGCGGCTCGGCCGATGGCAGAGGCTGCACGGGTCGGTGGTGGCGTTCGCCTTCTTCACCAGCGCGTCGAACTGGCTGGCGTGAGGTGAGGCGTGGCAGCCGTCACAGGTGCGCGGGCTATCGTGCATCTGGCCCTGCCGGTGACAGGCCACGCACGCCGGTCCCTTGTGCACGCCGGCGAGCTTGAACCGGGTGGTGTCGTGGTCGAAGCGCGGCCGCTGCCAGCTATCCATCGTGTGGCAGTTGGTGCACACGCCGGTGGTGGGGTCGGTGGCGGGGAGGCGGTTGAACTGGCCGGCGTGCGGATCGGCGTGGCAGGCCGTGCACGCCCGTTCCAGCCCCAGGTAGGTGGGCCGGCCGGAGGTGGTGTGGCGGGCGTTGTGGCACTGGTCACACGTGGCGTCGCGGTGGCCCAAGGTGAGGGGGTAGCCGGTGCGCCTTTCGTGGTCGAAGTCGCGGGGGGTGAAGGTGGTGATGGCTTTCGCCCGCCCCTCGTGCTCCGTGTGGCAGGTGTGGCACGGCTTATCGAGGTGGCCATGGAGCCCTCGCCCCTCCTTCACCCCGCTGCCGATCCGCGGATGGCAAACGAGGCACTTCTCATCTCGGACGCCGCCACCGAGCGCGTGGCAGTCGATGCAGTGGCTCAGGCCGTCGGCGATCGCGTGGACCGCGGAGAGCTCGCCGGGGTTGGCCAGCAGGCCGAGGACGCGGTTCGCCTTGTCGGTCTGGCTGGGATCCGCCTGCTGCTCGATGACCGGGGTGGTGACCACCGTCGCCGGGGGCGTCGCCACGATCCGCCGCGCCGCGGGCGGCTCCTCCACCGCCGCCGCCGTTGCGCCGGTGGCGACGAGGAGCAGGGTGGCGAGGAGGGGAAGGGAGGGCCACCGCCGCACTCAGTTCTCCACCTGAAAGAGGAGGGCCACCACCACGTGGAGGACGGCGAAGGAGACCATGATCGCCGCCATCGGGTGGTGGAGGCGGCTCCAGCCGGCGAGCAGCCGCTGGCTCTGGACGAGGTTGCGGCTGCGCCGGAGGAGCAGGCGTCGTTCGCGGTAGCAGGCGAGGAGGGTGCGACGTTGGTCGCGGTTGAGGCGGTGGCGAAGCTCCAGCGCGACGACCTGCTGGTGGTACCAGCCGCGCAGATCGGCGGCGACGAGGGCGATGATCGTGCGCCACCAACCCGCCTCGGCGAGCTCGACCTCTTGGAGCTTCAGCAGCGCCGCGATGGCCCGTTCGTCGATGGCGCCGGCGAGGTCACGAGTCAGCGTCTGGATGCGCCGCTCCAGCTCCTCGCGGGCGAGGAGTTGGCCGGCGAGACCGCGCGGGATCTGGACGTAGATGTAGCGGCCGACCAACCCGGAGAGGAAGACCAGGGCCATCGCCCAGTAGGAGATCGCCACCAGACCGCCGAGGCGGAAGGTGGAGTGAAAGGTGATGAGGATCGGCCCGAGAACGCCGCAGAAGATGTGAAAGTCGAGCCACAGCTTGCGCGAGATGCGCGAGCGCAGGAGCCAGTGGACCCACCCGGTCCGGTAGAGAAGGGCGATCCCCATGAGGGCGGAGCCGAGGTAGCCGAGCCACTCGCCCAGCCCCCGGTCGGGGAGCAGCGGCCGCAGGTGGGCGGGGTTGGGGATGAGGCCAAGGAGCACGTCGAGGGAGAGGTGCGGCCAGCGGTCGATGGCGAGGTACTCCCAGGTCAGCAAGAGGGTGATCGCCATCGCCAAGGCGAGGAGGACGCCGATGAATAGCCAGTTGATCAGCTCCTGCCGCCGGTCGAGGTCGTTGGTGGCGACCGACCCCACCCGGTACTGGGCGATCACCCGGCGGTAATAGCTCCCCAGGCCGCCGATGAAGACGAGGAGCATCGCCGTGGCGGCGAGGATCGCGAGCTCGATGGGCAGACGCATGAATCGATCGTTGTGGGGTTAGGGGGCCAGCGGTGGGGCAAAGCCGCCGCCATAGGCGCCGAGCTCGCCGCCACCGGTGGCGAGGGTGAGGGCCGGGGAGGAGGCGCCGAGGGTGTAGCTCCCGTCGTCCGCCAGGAGCGGGTCACCGTTGCCGGAGAGCTCTCCGCCGTCGCCGGTGACGTAGCTCCCGTCCACCACCACCGCGTCGCCATTCACCTGGGTGGCGTCGATGTTGAGCTGGTTGTGGAAGAGAAGCAGATGGCTCAGGAGGGGCTGGGCATTGGCGATCGACACGCCGGAGGCGCCGAGCAGAGTGACCGCGTTGAAGTTGAGGAGGTCGTTGGCGGCGACGATCGAGTCGCGGAGGGTGGCGTTCGACTGGTAGATGCGGATCCCCGCGCCGACGTTGTCGGCGATGGTGGTGAAGCGGAGGGTGGCGCCGGAGGTGGTGATCTCTACGCCATAGCCGGCGTTGTCGGCGATGACGCACCCCTGCACCGTCGCTGCGGAGGAGCGGATCTCGATGCCGTTGCCCGAGTTGCCGGTGATCCGGCAGTTCTCGATGCGGGCGGGGGCGGAGAAGAGCGCGATGCCGCTGGTGCTGTTGTCGCGCACCACGCAGTCGCGGAGGGTGAAGTCGGCGGCGGCGGAGACGTCGACGCCGGTCGAGCCGCCCTCGAGGGTGAGCCCCTCGACGATGATCCCGGCGGCGCTGGAGAACTCCGGGGCGAGGACCGCATCGGTACCGGTGCCGTGGACCACGGTGGTGGCGGCGCCCGCGCCCTGCAGGTGGACCGCCTCCTTCACGGTCAGGTCCTCGGTGTAGATGCCGGCCGCGACCGCCACGGTCATCCCGGTCTGCGCCGCGTCGAGGGCCGACTGGATTGTCGGATAGCTCTCCGAGGGGACGTGGAGGGTGGTGGTTACCTCGACCGTGCTGGCGAGGACCGCCGTATGGCCGGCGGGGTCGCGGGCGGTCACCCGGACCTCGTACACCCCCTCGGCGCTCGGTGCGTGCCAGGTGCATGCGTCACCGGTTGCAGCCGCCTCGAAGGTGCCGCCCCCCGTCGCCTCGGCCCAGGTGTAGGTCAGCGGGTCGCCATCCGGGTCGGTGGCCTGGCTCGACACGGTCACCGACCCCTCGGGCATCAACACCGATGCCGACAGGGTCAGGCCCGTCGCGGAGAACTCCGGGGGCTGGTTGTTCGGGTTGGAGCCAGAGCCAGAACCGACGCAGGCGGCGGCGACGGCGACGGCGAGGGCCAAGAGGCAGGTCCGGGGGTAGGGAGAGGCTGGGCGCACGGCGACAATCCTTGGTGGCCGCCCCGGTGCGGGGCGGGGTGGGTGGGAAGAGAGGTGGGGCAGGCAGAGCAATGGCTGTGCCACACTCGCGGCGGTGCGCCATGGGCGCGGGTTTTGTGGCCACAGCGGGGTTTGGCGAGGGCGGTTGCGGGCTCTCCCCGTTCCCCTTCCCCGCGGGGTGCAGGAGAAACCCGACGCACGTGGAGGTATTTTCCTGCCACCCCTGGCAGCCAGGTGCGCAGCCGCTCGCCCTCGGGGGTTGGCGCGCCGCCCCCGCCGTTCCCGCGCCCCTCGGCGCGCCGCAATCGCCCCGAATAACGGGGCGATTCCTTATAGGGCAAGGGGCGGCCGCGGTCGTGGCGGCGGTCGCGGTGACCCGACGCAACGCGCGCCCAGGGGCTTGGCGAAGGGGGGTCGCCTCCGGTGGGGGGAGGATCGGCATGGCTGGCACGCCCGTTGCTTAGCCTCGCCCACGGCGTGCAATGGACCCCACGCCGGCTCGACTCCCTTTCTCCCAGGGTCCCGCGGACAGGAGAACCCCATGGCATCCGTAGCAGAACGACATTCCCAAAACGTCACCGGCCGCTTCTACGTCGACAGCGAGTGCATCGACTGCGATAGCTGCCGCGAGATCGCCCCGGCCTTCTTCGGCCGCGACGACGCCGGCGAGCACTCGTACGTGCTCAAGCAGCCGACCACCAGCGCGGAGATCGCCCTGTGTGGCGAGGCCATGGCCGAGTGCCCCGCCGAGGCGATCGGCGACGACGGGGAGTGAGGCCGGTCTGGCGCCAGGAGTCTGGCGGGCGCTGGCGATCGTGTGGGGTGGGGAGACAGGGCCGATCCTGGGATAGCGGACCTCCTCTGCAGTCCACCGGGCGCGGCTCCGGTAGCTTCCTAGTGCAAGGCGTGGCCGTGGCGGCAAAGGTCGCCGCGGCCACGCCACCTGGCCCGCCGCACGCCCTGGTGCCGGGGGCGGGGGTCGAACCCGCATGGCCGGACGGCCGAGGGATTTTAAGTCCCTTGCGTCTACCGATTTCGCCACCCCGGCGGAGTGCGAAGCGGCGCGATGGTAGCGTAGTCGCACCCGCCGGCGAGCCGGTGGTTGCCTGACCGGGGAATCGCCCACGGAATCCACGGAAGGGTACGCAAGGGCGTGAACTGCGGACCTCCGCCGGAAGAGAGCCCCGCCCCCTTCCTCCCTGGAAGCACCACCGACAACCCCCCCCACGCCGCTCGATTTCACCCCCTTCCGAAGATTCCGTGGCGAAACAACCGGCGTGGTCTGACCGCCGGGACGGTGCGACGATCGCGCCGTGGAGCCCGACTTTGAGGTGATCGTCGTGGGGGCAGGGCCGGCCGGGGCGTCAGTGGCCCTGCACCTAGCGCGCCTCGCCCCAACCCTGGCGCGTCGCACCCTCCTGCTCGAGCGGGCGACCCTGCCCCGCCCCAAGCCGTGCGCCGGTGGGGTGACTGGCAAGGGGTTGGCGGTGCTGGGTGGGCTTGGTCTCACCCTTGGGGTCCCGGCGCTGCCCATTCACCGGGTGGAGGTCAGCCTCGGCGCGCAGCGCTGGGCGGTGGAGGCGGAGGGGCTGGCAGTGACCGTGGCGCGGGGGGCCTTCGACCACTGGCTCGCCCGCGAGGCCGTGGCCGCGGGCGCCACCCTCCATGACGGCGAGGTGGTGACTGGCGTGGTCGTGGGTGAGGCGGGGGTGCGCGTGGCCACCGCTCGTGGAACCTATACCGCCCGCTGCCTGGTGGCGGCGGATGGCGGTTCCTCCACCGTGCGCAAGCTCCTCGCCTGGCCACCGTCCACCCACCGCGCCCGCCTCCTCTACGTGGAGACGGATGGCCCTCCCGAAGACGTTGCCACCCTCTCTCTCGACTTCACCCCGATGGCGGCGGGGCTGCACGGTTACCTTTGGGACTTCCCGAGCCCGCTCCCCACCGGCGTCGGGTGCCATCGCGGCCTTTACGACCGCGGTGATGAAGGCTCCCGGCGCGGTAACCTCAAGCCCCTCTTTCGCGACGCCCTCGCCGCGCGCGGGGTCGACCTCGACGCCTGTGTGCTCGGCGGCTTTCACGAGCGCGAGCTGGCGCGTGGCGTGGCGGTGGCTAGGCCGCGCCTCTTGCTCGCCGGCGAGGCGGCGGGGATCGACCCGCTGTTCGGCGAGGGGATCGCCCAGGCCCTCGCCCACGGCGGTCTGGTGGCGGCGGAGGTGGCGCGCGTCGCAACGAGCGGCGACTGGTCCTTTCGCGGCGCGGCCGGCCGCTTTGCCCGCTCGCGCCTCGGCCTGGAGCTCGCCGGCGGTCGCTGGCTCGCCAACGCCCTCTACCAGCCGCGGGGTCCGGCGCGGCTGGCCCGCCTCTTCGCCGCCCCCGGCATCGCCTCCCTCGCCGCCCGCCACCTCGCCGGCCGCCTCCACCCCGCCGTCCTGGCGATGGTCGCACCACCGCTCCTCGCCCTCGGCGCGTTGGGGTTGGGGTGGCGTGGCCACCCGGCCTAGGCGCGGTCGGATTGGATCGATCGCCCGCGGCGCGGGCGGGGTGTTGCGGCGAATCGAACGGGAAGGGTGCCGCCTGGAAGGCGGGTCGCGCGCAGAGAGTCGGAGGCGCAGAGGGCTCTTCCCATGGTGAAGTGGCGAAGTGGCTCCTCGCGGCGGGTTGCCGTCGTGCAGGGCAACTGCCTGCCCCTTCCGGGCGGCGTCTGATTCGTTGTTGTGCCCCGCCGCGCCGCCTGCCAGCCACACCCCCCTCTGGGATCGGAGTGGGGTCAGGTCTTTACGTTGTACTCCAACGTGGCGCATCCGAGGCCGATGTTGGACCGGGGGTATAAAGTAAAGACCTGACCCCAGGCTACTTGCCGTGGCCACTCCGGCGCCTTGGCAGCGCCCGCGCGGGTGGGGGACCATGGGCGGCTGCTCGCCCGCCCCCCACCTTCCGCGAGAACTCCATGGACGACGCCCTGCCGTGGCTCGATGCCCTCACCGATCCGGCCACCTATCCCCACCCGGTGGCGGCGGTGCAGGTGGTCCACACCCACCTGTCGGTCGTCGCCCTCACCGGTGAGTACGCCTACAAGCTGAAAAAGCCGGTGGACTACGGCTTTGTCGACTTCACCACTTTGGAGAAGCGGCGGCGGGCGTGCGCGGCGGAGGTGCGGCTCAACCAGCGAGCGGCGGCGGCGCTCTATCTCGACGTGGTGCCGCTCGTGCAGACCACGGCGGGGTGGCGGATCGGCGCCGCGGGGGAGGCGGTGGAGTGGGCGGTTAAGATGCGCCAGTTCGACCCGGAGCTGCAGCTCGACCGGGTGGCAGCGCGCGCGGGGGGGCTCGCGGAGGCGGTGCTCGACCCGCTTGCCGACAACGTCGCCGCCTTGCACGCCAAGGCGGCGGCTGCGTCGGAGGCGATGGCCCGCTCCTACCCGGCGCGCCTAGCCGGGGCGATCGACGGCAACTTCGCGACCCTGCCTGGCTCCCCTGCCACCGGCGCCCTGCGCGCCGCCTTCGACCGCCACCTCGCGGCGCAGGGGCCGCTCCTCGATCGGCGCGCCGCCGCCGGTTGGGTGCGCGAGTGTCACGGCGATTTGCACCTGGCGAACATCTGCCTTTGGGAGGGGCGGCCACTGCCGTTCGACTGCATCGAGTTCAACGATGACTTCCGCACCATCGACACCCTCGCCGACCTCGCCTTTTTGTTCATGGACCTCACCGAGCGGGGGCTCATCCCGGCGGCGTGGCGGGTGCTGAACCGGTATTTGGAGGTGACCGGCGACTACGCCGGACTGCCCGCCTTCCCCCTCTTTGTCGCCTACCGCGCCCATGTGCGCGCGAAGATCGCCCACCTCACCGCCAGCGCGCCCGGGGTCCCGGACGGCGAGCGCGCCGGCCTGAAGCGGCGGCGCGACCGCTACCTCGCCCTCGCCGCGGAGACCCTGGCACCGCACCCTGGTGCCCTCACCCTGACCGTCGGGCTGCCCGGAAGCGGCAAGTCCACCGTCGCCTTGGCGCGTGCCTGCACGGAGGGTGGGGTGCGCATCCGTTCCGACGTGGAGCGCAAGCGGCTGCACGCCGCCGACCCCGCGCTGGATCTCTACGGCGACCCCCTTGGGGCGCTCACCTACCAGACCCTGCTGCGCCACGCCCGGGCGGTGGTGGCGGCGGGATACACCGCGATCCTCGACGCCACCTACCTGCGCCAGGCGTACCGCGCGCCGGTGGCAACCCTCGCCGCCGAGCTCGGTGTTCCCCTGCGCATCCTCCACTGCGACGCGCCCCTCGCGCTCCTGCAAAGCCGGGTCCGCGCCCGCGCCGCTGCCCACACCGACGTCTCCGACGCGGACGAGGCCGTCTTGCTCATGCTCGCCTCCACCCGGGAAGACTTCACCGCCGCCGAGCTCCCCCTCGTGGAGCGGGTGGAGTAGGTGGCGCGGCCCGTGGCCGACCGGCGCGGCCCCCTTCCGCGCCTTCGCCCCGCCTACCCGGTGTGCGCGGAGGTCGGCCGCACCACCGGCGACGCCCCCCCCGCGGCTCCCCCCCCGCGTCTCCGCGTCTCAAGCGCGAGACCCGCCTTCCAGCCCGGGACGGTGGTCGGTCGTTCGCCTGCGACACCCACTTGGGGTCAGGTCTTTACTTTTTACTCCGACGTGACCCATCCGAGGCCGGTGTTGGACCGGGAGTATAAAGTAAAGGCCTGACCCCAACATACGCGTCGCTTCTACCCCCGCCTCTCGACCGCCCTTCTCACCTCCCCGTCGCGGCGCGTGATCCCGGTGCGGTCGAGGTGTTCGAGGAGGGGGATCGCGTGCCGGCGGGTGAGGGCGAAGAGGGCCTTGAACTCGGCCACGGTGAGGGAGGGGTGGCCGGCGAGGTGGGTGCGCACCTGCCGCTCGACCTCCACGATTGCCGCCGGCAGGTAGTACCGGTCGGCTCCGATGCGCATGACCTCCCCGGTGCGGCCGAGGTGGGCGAGAAGGGGCTCCAGCTCGGCCATGGCCACGCCCAGCACAGTGGCTGCCTCGCTGGCGGTGGGCGGGGCGAAGGGGGTTACTCCGAGCAGGGCGAGGAGGCGGTCGCGCAGGGCGGCTTGGCTCCCGTCGATGCGTACCCGGTGGCTCGCCAAGCGGGCGCCGGAGCCCTCGATCACCACCTCCACGGTGGTCGCCACCACCGCTTCGACGAGGGCGGCGTGCGGCAGGTGGAGGGCGTGGAGGAGTTCGGGGAGGGAGACCACCCCCTCAAACGGCCGCTCCGCGTGCCGGCGGGCGAGGTAGGTTACGAGGTCGATGGCCAGTGGCGGGAGGAGGGCGGCGGCGAAATAGACCGCGCTCCCCCGCGCTGCTCGGCCGGCCGCCACCAGCCGTTCCGCCGCGGCCGCCGCGGCGCCGGGGGCGAGGCCGGTGGTGTAGGGGAGGCGGCCGGCGGCGATGCCGTGGCGGTCGGCGAGGGCAAGGCAGCAGGCGAGGCGGTCGTCCGGGTCGGTGCTGGTCAGCGGCTGGATCGCCGCCACGGTCGCGCCGCCTTTGGGCCGCAGTCGGGGGGGGCCGATCGCCAGGATGCGGCCGCCGCCGACGGTGGCGGCGGGGGACGGGGTGCGGAGAACGAAGCGGTCACCGGGCAGGGCGACCACGCCGCTGGCCAGGGTGAGTTGGGCGATGGCCGTGGCGCCCGGGGCGATCTCCCGCCCCGCCAGGGGCCGGACGCGACCACCGACCGCGGCGGCGCTCAGGTGGAGGCGTAGTCCCAGCCGGCCGGTGAGGGGCGGGGCGGTACGCGCCAGGGTGGTCACCTCCACCGTGAGCAGTCGCTCGGGCGCGTAGGTATCCGGGTGGCAGAGCCAGCTCCCGCGCCCGATCTGGCTGGGCGCCACCCCCGCCAGGTTCACGGCCGCGCGCGCCCCCGCCGCCAGGCGCGCCACCGGCTGGTTGTGGCGCTCGAGGCCGCGCACCCGCGCCTCGACCCCGGCGGGTAGGCAGACCAGCCGGTCGCCGACCGCGAGGCTGCCATCGAGGAGGGTGCCGGTGGCCACGGTGCCGAAGCCGTGAAGGGTGAAACAGCGGTCCACCCCCAGGCGCAAGGGGCGATCGGCGGCGCGCCCGGCGATCGTCGCCGCCACCCGGTCGAGGGCGGCGCGCAAGTCGTCGAGGCCGGTGTTGGTGGCGGCGGAGCAGCGGACGATCGGGGCGGTGGCGAGGAAGGTGGGGGCGACGAGGTCGCGCACCTCCTGCTCCACCAGGTCGAGCCACGTCGCCTCTGCCAGGTCCGCCTTGGTGATCGCCACCACCCCGGCGCCACAACCGAGGAGGTCGCACACCTCCAGGTGTTCGCGCGTCTGCTCCATCACCCCGTCGTCCGCCGCCACCACCAAGAGGACCAGGTCGACACCCTGGGCACCGGCCACCATGTGGCGGACAAACCGCTCGTGGCCGGGGACATCCACCACCGCCGCGGTGCGCCCTGACGGCAGGGTGAGGTGGGCGAAGCCGAGCTCGATGGTGATCCCCCGCCGCCGCTCCTCGGGCAACCGGTCGGTGTCGATGGAGGTCAGCGCACGGACCAGGGCGGTCTTGCCGTGGTCGATGTGGCCGGCGGTGGAGATCACCAGCGGGGGCCAATCACCAAGGTGGACCGGGGTAGCCATCGAGGGGGTAGTTATCCCATCCCCGCCCCAGCGCTGGCCACCGCACCGCCGGCCGCCAAGGGTTGCCGGTCGCACCCCCCGCCGCGACCCTCTGCGTCGGCCAGGCCGCGCGTGCGCCCCGCCTTGCGGACCAACAAGGGCGCGGTCGCATCGCCGATGGGCGCACCGCCGCTACCACCGCGCGCCGCTACTCCGTCGCCGAATCGGTGTGGGCGCTGGCGGCCGCCGGCGGGCGCTCCACACCGGGGAAGGGCGGCGCCAGCGGCTCGGGTCGTACCACCGCGGCGGGGGTCCACGCGGGCGGTGGCTCGAGGCGGCGGGCGATGCGCGCCGGCGCGACGGTGATCTCCTGCTGCAAGACCTCCCCGACGATCGCCTCGCCCGCGGGGGTGATCCCCCCCCACGCGGGGGTCGCGGTGAGAAAAAGGGCGAGGGGAATGAGTCTGCCGCTGCCCATGAGTCACGCTCCGTACGGCCCGGACGGCCCACCATGCCCCCGGTAAGGCAAGGATATCGCCCACCGTCACCCCCGGCCCGGCGAGCCCGCGCGTCTTTTGCCTTCCAGCCTCCCCCGCGCCGCGCGCCGCCCGCGCCGCGGAGCCGCCGCCCTTCGCGCTGTGGCGCCTCCGCGTGACGCGAATCGTCCGGCCGACCCGGTGGACACCCGTGCCGCGCGCCGCCCGCGCCGCGGAGCCGCCTCCCCCTTCGCGCTGTGGCGCGAGCGTCTCCCGGGTGGGCCGGGAGCCCCTCCGCGCCTCCGCGTCTCTGCGCGAGACCCGCCTTCCAGGCTGACACGGTGGTCGGCCGTTGGCCCGCGATACCCACCCCTTTCTACGTTCTCCAGCGCGTTTTGCATCTCCTTCCCTCCCCGATTCGCGCCGATTCGCGTTCATTTGCGGCCCCCTGTACAAAACGTCGTCCGCACCACGCGGCGCCCGGTGGGATCGCGGGCCACGCCGTGCGCCTGGCCGCGCCTTGAGGAAACGGGTGGGTGCGGCCATCGTCGCCGGCGTGGCGACACCGTTCTTCTCCCTGCCGCGGCCGGTCCTCCTCTTTGGCCTGGTGTCGCTCCTCAACGACACGGCGAGCGAGATGATCGCGCCGCTTTTGCCGCTGTTTCTCATCCAGACCCTGGGGGCGGGGGCGGTGGCGGTGGGGCTGGTGGAGGGGGTCGCGGAGGCGGCCGCCTCCCTCCTCAAGGGGGTCTCGGGACGGGTGGCGGATCGCACCGGGGGCCACGGGCCGCTGGTGGTCGGGGGCTACGTCCTCTCCAACCTGGTCCGCCCCTCCATTGGCCTCGCCTCGACCTGGGGGTGGGTCCTGGGGTTGCGTTTCCTCGACCGGGTGGGGAAGGGGGTGCGCACCAGCCCGCGCGACGCACTGATCGCCGGGGCGACCGAGGCGTCGTTGCGCGGCCGTGCCTTCGGCTTCCACCGGGCATTGGACCACACGGGGGCGGTGGCGGGGCCGCTGATTGGCGCGGCGTTGCTGGCGGCGGGGGTGGGGATGCGCTCGATCTTTCTCCTCTCCGTGGTCCCCGGCGTGGTGGCTGTGGCGGTAGTGGCGAAGGCGGCGCGCGCGGCCGGCGCACCCCCGGCGACCGCGGCGGTGGGGCTGCGTTGGCGCGGTCTCGACCGCGGCCTGCGCGGCGTGATCGTGGCCGCGGCGACTCTCGCCCTCGCCACCCCCTCCGAGGCCTTCCTCGTCCTGTGGGCGCGCGACCGCGGGATGGCCCTGGCGGTGGTGCCCCTCTTGTGGGCGGCGGCGCACGCGGTGAAGGCGGCGGTGGCGATCCCCGCCGGGAGCCTCTCGGACCGCTTCGGCCGGAGGTGGGTGGTGGCGGCGGGGTGGGGGAGCCGGGTGGTCCTGTTCATCACCCTGGCTTTGGCGGGCGGGGGCGCAATGGTCGTCTGGCTCCTCTTCCTCCTCTACGCCGCCTGTCTCGCCGCCACCGAGGGGGCGGAGCGCGCGGTGGTCGGCGACCTCGCCCCGCCTTCCGAGCGGGCCACCGCCTACGGCATCTACCACCTGGCGGCGGGGGTCGCGGCCCTGCCCGGCGGCCTGGCCTTCGGCTTCCTCTGGCAGAACCTCTCCCCGGCCGCCGCCTTCTTTGCCGCCGCCCTGCTGACCGCGACCGCGGCCGGGGTGCTGGTCTGGAGCCTCGGCCAAGGGGGCGCGGCGGCGGGTGCGCGCCGCGGCTAAGGAGATCGGTCGCCAGCCCGCCGCGCCCTCGCGCCTCCGCGTGCCCCCGCCTTCCGGGCGCGCACCCAGCCCCCCCGTGCCGCGGCGACGCCAACCCGCGGCTCGCTTCCTACGTGCCCCCTCCGCCCCCCCGCGCCTCCGCGCCTCCGCGCGAGACCCGCCTTCCAGCCCCGCACCCTCCCCGATTCGCCCCTTCGCGGATTGGGGTCAGGTCTTCACTTTGGCCTCCAGCGTGGCGTATCCGAGGCCGGTATTGGAGGTCATAAAGTAAAGACCTGACCCCAGGCTACTCGTGACGCCGCCGCGCCTTCGCGTGGGGCCGGGTTGTGGGTGGGTGGGCGCCTATCGCGGGTGGGGGTGGGACGGCCGGACGCGCAGGTTCAAGGCCTCGACCGCCAGGGCGAAGGCCATGGCGAAGTAGATGTACCCCTTGTCGATGTGGGTGCCGGCCCCCTCGGCCAGCAGCATCACGCCGATCAACAGCAAGAAGGAGAGGGCGAGCATCTTCAGGGTGGGGTGGGTCTCGACGAAGCGGCTCACCGGCTCGGCGAAGACCATCATCACGCCCACGGCCAGGACGATGGCGGTGACCATCACTGCGATGCCGCGCCAGTAGCTCGCTCCGTCGGTGCGCACCATCCCCACCGCGGTGATCACCGAGTCGAGGGAAAAGACCATGTCCATCACCGCGATGGTGGCCAGCGCGGCGGCGAAGGTTGGCGGCGGGCTCGGTGGGCGGGTGGGCGTCTCGCCTTCGATGCGCTCGTGGATCTCGGTGACGCTCTTCCAGATCAGGAACAGGCCGCCGGTGAGCAAGATCAGGTCCTTGCCGGTCACCGCCTCCGCCGCCTCGGACAGCCACGTGGCGGGCAGACCGAGGGCAGAGAGGTGAAACAGGGGGGTGGTGAGACGCAGCATCGCCGACAGGGTGAGGAGCAGCAGGATGCGCGTCCCCATGGCCAGCTCCAGCCCCAGACGCCGCGCCCGCGGCGCCAGGGCGGCGGGCAGCCGGCTGGTGACGATGGCGATGAAGACGATGTTGTCGATGCCCAACACGATCTCCAGCGCGGTGAGGGCAAGCAGGGCGATCACGGACTCCATCAAGATCTCCAGGGGCGGGGGGAGGTGCGCAAGGGGGAGGGCGCGGATTATCCGATGGACCGCTGCCCACTGGCGAACCGTGCTCGCGGTGCAGGTGGGACCACGCGCGGCGCGAGGAAGGGTTGGAACTCCGTTGCACCTTCGTGGCCACACCCCCCGGCGTTTTCCCATGGCTCCCATTCCCGTCGCCGGGGCGAGGCAGGACGCGGGAGCGAAGGGCTTCGCCCTCTCGCCGGCCAACCGTGACGATGCGGCGTGCGCCCTGTTTCGCATCCATGGGTGATGCTCCGCCTCCTCGACATCGCGCTCGTCACCGGTCTCGGCGTCGTCGCGGCGCTCGCCGGGGGCGTCGTGGCGCCCCTTGGCGGGGGGGTGGCGATGGCGGGTGCCTTCTTCCTGACGCCGATCGCTGGGATGTTCGAGGGGATGGTTCCTGGTGGCTGGGCGGGGATGGTCGCAGGGATGGCGGGTGGCATGGCGGCCGGGCGGTTGCGGGGGCGCGATCGTGGCCGCGATCGGTGCGGTCGTGGGGCTCGCCCGCCCTCTACTTTCACCATCTCGACCGGCGCCTGGGTGGGGTACAGGGGTAAGGGCCACCGTGGACCGCGCCGCCGTGGTCCGCGCCTGGGATCGCCAGCCACGCCTCTACGACCTGATCACCCTGGGCTAGGAGCGGCGCTGGGCGGAGGCGAAGCGCTAGTGTTCGAGCAGATCGCCGGCCGCACCCTGTTCGGGCCGGTGGGGACCGGCGCCGACATTGCGTTGCTGCCGCCGGGCCACGCGATCACAGGTGTCGACATCGCCCCGGCGATGCTGGCGCGCGCCCGGCCGCGGGCGGCGTGCTATCCGGGCACGATCACCCTGCTCGAGGCGGACCTCACCGCCCTGCCGTTTGGAGACGGCGCCTTCGACACGGCGCTCGCGGTCTGAACCTTCTGCTCCGTCCCAGACCCGCCTGCTCTTGGTGTGGCCGCTGCTCTTCACCATGAACCTTGTCGCCCGCCACCTGGTGCGGGTCCCCACCGAGCTCAACCGCGACACGGTGGCGAACGTGGCGGCGGCAGCTTTCGCATCGCGCGGCTCACCCACCACTGCCTCGAGGTGGTGAAGTCGATCGAGGCGGTGCGGCCGTAGGCGCGGCGGACGGCCAGCAACCCTCCCACCGTGGACCGGCGCGCGTTGCCAATCGATGCGGCCCATCGCTACCTTGCGCCGGTGCCCATCGTGGCGCTGCGCCCAGAATCCGCGACTCCATGAGGAATGCTGCCCATGAAGCTCACTGCCACCACCGACCCCGTGAAGGCGCGCAAGGGGCGCGCCCTCGTCCTCTTTGTCGCCGAGGGCGAAACGGCCACCCACCCGCTCCTCCCCGCTTTCGACAACCTGCCGCAGCTCGCCAAGGCGGCGGGCTTCACCGGCAAGAAGGGGAGGGTGGCGACCGTGGCGATGGCCGCGGGTAAGGCGACGGTGCCGGTGGTTCTGGTGGGGATGGGCCCCCGCGCGGAGGTGACTGACGAGTGGTTGCGCCAAGGCGCTGGCCGGCTGGTGAAGCAGCTCGAACAGCTCGGCGCCACCGCTTGTGACCTGTGCATGGGTGTTGGCGCGGAGAACGCGGAGGACCCGGGTCGCGCCGTGGCCGAGGGGGCGCTCCTCGCCGGTTATCGCTTCCAGGAATACAAGAGCGAGCCGGATCCGGATTACACGCCGGTCACCGAGCTGTGCCTGCACGTCCCGGACGAGCGCCTCGACTGCGCCCAAGAGGGGCTCGCCTTTGGCGGCCTGCTGGCGCGCGGCGCCTGCCTCGCCCGCGACCTCGCCAACCGCCCGGGCAACGTCTGCACCCCCACCCACCTCGCCAGCCAGGCGAAGCGGTTGGCGAAGGGTGGGGTGAAGGTGCGGGTCCTCGGTGAGGCGCAGATGCAGAGGCTGGGGATGAACGCCCTGCTCGGCGTCGCGCGTGGCTCGGCCCAGGAGGCGAAGCTCATCTGCCTCGAGTACGCCCCGAAGGGGGCGCGGGAGACAGTGGCGGTGGTGGGCAAGGGGCTGACCTTCGACTCCGGCGGCATTTCCCTGAAGCCGGGCAAAAAGATGGACGAGATGAAGTACGACATGTGCGGCGGCGCCGCGGTCCTCGGCCTCTTCTCCATCCTGCCGGAGCTAAAGCCGCGCCAGCGGGTTCTCGGCTTCGTGCCATCGTCCGAGAACCTCCCCGACGCCGCCGCGCAGAAGCCGGGCGACATCGTCACCGCCTACAACGGCAAGACCATCGAGATCCTCAACACCGACGCGGAGGGCCGCCTCATCCTCGCCGACGCCCTCGCCTACGCCGCCACCTTCAAGCCGGCGGCGATCGTCGATCTTGCCACCCTCACCGGTGCGGTGGTCACCGCTCTCGGCCACCTGGCCACCGGCGCCATGTCCAACCACGACCCCCTGCGCGACCAGATCGTCGCCGCGGGCGAGCGCGCTGGCGAACGGTGCTGGCCGCTGCCGCTGTGGGACGACTACCACAAGGCGATCGAGGCGCAGACCGCCGATCTCCAGAACATTGGCGATGGCACCGCCGGCACGATCTCCGGCGGCATGTTCCTCAAGGAGTTCATCGGTGAGACCCCGTGGGTCCACCTCGACATTGCCGGCACCGCCTGGGGCGGCCCGGAGGTGGGCTACTACGACGGCAAGGCGGCCGCGGGGGTCGGCGTGCGGCTGCTCGCCCAGTGGCTGATGGATCGGGGATAGGGATGGGGAGCCGAGCAGGCCACGCCGGGGCTGCACACGACGACGGCGCGCACACCAGGGAGAAGGGGTGGATCGGGGCATGATCGGAGGCCGCGCGGGGGCTGAGGATCGCGCCGATCGCCACCGCCTCCGCCGACCCTAGGCCGCCGCCGCCCCGCCCGCGGTACTCCCTAACCCTTCGCCCCCGCGCAGACCGCGACCCTTTGCCATGTCCTCCCCCTTCCTCGCCGCCGTCGCTGCCCGCGTCATCCTCGCCGACGGCGCCATGGGGACGCAGCTCTACGAGCACGGCCTCTTCCTCAACCAGTGCTACGACGCGGCGAACCTCACCCACCCGCAACTGGTGCAGGAGATCCACGAGCAGTACGCCGAGGCGGGGGCGGAGATTTTGGAGACCAACACCTTCGGGGCTAGCCGCCAGAAGCTCACCCCGTACGGCTTCGGCGACCAAGTCGAGGCGATCAACCGCGCCGGGGCGGCGATCGCCCGCAAGGTCGCGGGTAAGACCCTGTTCGTCGCCGGTGCCGTGGGGCCCTTGCCCCTGCGCCTCGCGCCGCTTGGCAAGGTGAGCGCGGCTTCGGCGTGCGCGGCCTTCACCGAACAGATGCGCGGCCTGGTGGCGGGGGGGATCGACCTCTTCTGCCTCGAATCCTTCGGTCTGATCACCGAGATCCTCGCCGCCCTCGAGGCGGCGCGGGAGGTGGCGCCGGGGCTGCCGGTCATCGCCCAAATGACCGTGGACGAGAACGGCTACACCAGCCATGGCACCCCGGCGGAGGAGTTCGCCCGCGCCCTGGATCAGGCCGGCGCCGAGGTGATCGGGGTGAACTGTTCGGTAGGGCCAGCGCCGATGCTGGAGACCATCGAGCGCATCGCTGCGGTCACCGGCCGGCCCCTATCGGCACAGCCCAACGCCGGCCTGCCGCGCAACGTCGATGATCGCCTGATCTACATGTCCTCGCCCGAGTACTTCGCCGAGTACGCGCGCAACTTCGTGCGCGCCGGGGTGAAGATCGTCGGCGGCTGCTGTGGCACCGGCCCGGCCCACATCCGGGCGATGCGCTCTGCGATCCGCTCGCTGGTGCCCGGCCGCACCACCATCCACATCGAGCCGCGCGAGCAACTGGCGGGTGCCGCCACCCCGCCGCCCTTGGCGGCGCGCTCCGCCCTCGGCGCCAAACTCGCCGCCGGGCGTTTCGTCACCAGCGTCGAGATCACCCCGCCGCGCGGCGCCGACGCCTCGGGGGTGCTGGAGAGCTGTCGGACGCTGAAGGGGGCGGGGATCGACATCGTCAACATCCCCGATGGACCGCGCGCCTCGGCACGCATGGGGGCGCAGCACCTGGCGATCCTCATCGAGCGCGCGGTGGGGATCGAGAGCTGCCTCCACTACACCTGCCGCGACCGCAACCTGCTCGCCATGCAGTCCGACCTCCTCGGCCTCGCCGCCCTGGGAATCCACAACATCCTGATCATCACCGGCGACCCGCCGAAGATGGGCGACTACCCCGACGCCACCGCGGTCTTTGACATCGACTCGGTGGGGCTGACCCACCTCGCCGCGGCCACCAACCACGGCCTCGATCTCGGCGGCAACCGCATCGGCCCGCCCACCAGCTTCGTCATCGGCGTCGGCGCCAACCCCGGGGCGACCAACCTCGACCGTGAGCTCGACCACTTCCGCGCCAAGGTCGAGCAAGGGGCCGAGTTCGCCATCACCCAGCCGGTCTTCGACCCGCAGATCCTCCTGCGCTTTCTCGACAAGATCGAACCCTTCCGCATCCCGATCCTCGCCGGCATCTGGCCGCTGGTGTCGTTGCGCAACGCCGAGTTCATGGCCCACGAGGTCCCCGGGGTCATCGTTCCGGACGTGCTCGTCGAGCGGATGCGGGTGGCAAGCGCACGCTCCAAAGAGGCGGCCCGCGACGCCGGCCTCGCCATCGCCCGCGAGGCCCTGGCGGCGGTGAAGGATCGCATCGACGGCGTCCAGGTCTCTGCCCCCTTCGGTCGCGTCGAGCTTGCCCTGCCGGTCATCGAGGCCGCCGCCGACCGGCTGTAGGGCGAGGGGTGGCCGCAGCCGGGAAGGCGGGGAGGACCTCCCACGAGTGGCGCCGCCGGCCACCGCGCCGCGCCATCCTCCGTGCCTTCGTGCGCGCCGGGCGTTCACCGCGGCCACGGTGTCGCCGGGCGCGGGCCGCAGCCGGGAAGGCGGGGCTCGCACAGAGGCGCGGAGGGGAGGCGCGGCAAGAGCGAAGGGGGAGTCGCGGGCGTGGTGATCGGGCGAGGTGCGGGTCTGGGAGGCGAGCCCGCGCGGAGGCGCGGCAAGAGCGAAGGGAGGTCGCGGGCGCGCGGAGGTTCCGCACCGGGGGGTGAAGCGGGGCCCCTTCCTACTGCCTACTGCCTACTGCCTTTGCGTTGAGCAGTGGCCATCCCCCATGGTTTCTGTCGTTCACCGGCGCGCTCGCCCTGCCGGTCGCTCCCCCCTCCGCGCCTCTGCGTCTCCGCGCGCGACCCCGCCTTCGCTGTTCACGGGTCGGCCGCTCCGCCGCCGGCGCTCCCCCCGCGTGGCTGCGTGAAGCCCGCGGGCCCCCCTCACCGCGCGAGGCGCGCCCACACCTCATCCGCGTTGTACGACGAGCGGACGAAGGGTCCGACGGCGACCGCCAGAAAGGCCATCTGCTCCGCCAGCGCGCGGTAGGCGTCGAACTCTTCCGGGGTGACGTACCGCTCCACCGGGTGGTGGTGGCCGGTCGGGGCGAGGTACTGGCCGATCGTGACAATGTCGCAGCCGCTCGCCCGCAGGTCGCGCAACACCTCCACCACCTCCTCCGCCTCCTCCCCCACCCCCACCATCAGCCCGGACTTGGTGAGGCAACGCGGGAAGCGCTGCTTCACCCGCGCCAGCACGGCGAGTGATTGGGCGTAGTCCGCTTGCGGCCGCATCGTTGGGTAGAGCCGCTCCACCGTCTCGACGTTGTGGCCGAAGATCTCCGGCGCCGCCGCCGCCACCCGGTCGATCGCTGAGCCGTCCCCCTGAAAGTCCGGGGTCAGGACCTCCACCGTCTGGCCCTGGCCGTGGAGCCGCTCGATCAGCGCGGCAAAGTGGCCGGCGCCGCCGTCGGAAAGGTCATCCCGGTCCACCGAGGTGACCACCACGTGGCGCAGCCCCAACGCCGCCGCCGCCGCCGCCACCCGCTCCACCTCGCCCGGGTCCACGGGCGTGGCTTGCCCGGTGGCCACCGCGCAAAAGCCACACGCCCGGGTGCAGGTGTCACCGAGGATCATGAAGGTCGCCGTCTTCCGCCCCCAGCACTCCCCCAGGTTCGGACAGCGCGCCGCCTCACATACCGTGTGCACCCCGGCGCCATGGAGGAGCCGGTGGACCGGCGCGACCCGGCCCAGCTCCAACCGCCGCTTCGCCCAGCGCGGCTTGCGATCGGTGGTGACGGCCATAAAAGAGGGGGCTCCGGAAAGAGGTCGCGACAACCGCGGCGAAGGGTGCGGGCTCTACCCGCGGACCGCAACGGCCGGCCTGACCGGTGGCCCCAACGACCCGCGCGACTCTTGCAGCCATGGCCCATTGGAATGGATCGGCTTGGGGTCAGGCCTTTACTTTATACCCCAACGTGGCGTCTCAGAGTCCGCTGTTGGGCTTGGAGTATAAAGTAAAGGCCTGACCCTAAACCTACTTTGGGAGGGGCCCCGGTTTCGACTTCTCTCCGCCCACGGCGGACAATGGCGGCCATGGCTCGTCGCGTCGTGGTCACCGGTCTGGGTGCGGTTACCCCCCTCGGCCTCGATCTCGCCACCACCTGGGCGGCGCTCCTCGCGGGACGTGCGGGGGTAGCGCGCCTCGAGAGCTTCGCGGTGGCGGGGTTTGACGGATTGGCGGTGGCGCTGGTGCGGGGCTTCCGGCCCGAGCAGCACATGGAGGCCGAGGTCGTGCGCAAGGGCGAGCGGTTTGTCCACCTGGCGGTCGCGGCGGCCGCGGCGGCGATGGCGGACGCCAACCTCGCCCCCGCGGATCTCGACCCGTCGCACGCCGGCGCGATCGTCGGCTGCGGTCGCGGCGGCTTGGCGGCGGTGGAGCGGGCGGCGGCGGCCTACTCGCGGCGCGGCGGGCGCGGGGTGTCGCCGCACTTTTCCGTCCACACCCTACCGAGCATGGCCGCCGCCGCGATCGCCCGCGCCCACCACTTCCACGGTCCCTGCTTCGGGGTCGCCACCGCCTGCGCGTCCGGCAGCCACGCGATCGCCGAGGCGGCCCACTGCATCGGCCGCGGCGAGGCGGAGGTGGTGATCACCGGCGGGGTGGAGGCGGTGGTGACGCCGATCCTGCTCGCCGGCTTCGCCCGCGCCGGGGTCCTCGCTCCAGCAGGGGACGACCCGGGCTCGGCGTGCCGCCCCTTCGACCGGCGCCGCGCCGGCTTCTGCCTCGGCGAGGGGGCGTGCTGCCTCGTCCTCGAAGCGGAGGACCACGCCCGGGCACGCGGGGCGCGGAGCTACGGCCGGGTCGCGGGCAGCGGCATGGGGTGCGATGCCCACCACCCCACCACCCCCGACCCTACGGGACGGACGTTGGCGCGCACGATCACCACGGCGCTCCACGCCGCGGACCTCGCCCCGGCGGATCTCGACTACCTCTCCGCCCACGGCACCGGCACCCGCCTCAACGACCCGGCGGAGGCGGCGGCGATCCACCTGGCCCTCGGGCCGGTGGCGCACACCACCCCCATCTCCTCCATCAAGGGGGCTACCGGCCACCTGCTTGGTGCGAGCGGCGCGTTGGAGGCGGCGGTCTGTCTGCTCGTCCTGCGCGACTCCCTCGCCCCGGCCACCCGCAATCTGGAAGAGCCCGATCCCGCCTGCCGTCTCGCCCACATCACCGGTGCGCCGCGCCCGGGGAGCTACCGCGCCTGCCTCTCCCTCTCCGCCGGCTTCGGCGGCCTCAACGCGGCCTTGGTGTTCAGCCGCGACTGAGGTGCGGAAACAAGAGAGCCGCCTCTGCCCCCGCGCCTGTGGGTAGAGGCGGTTTATCGCCGCGGCACGGGTTCACCTCCACGGTGATGTGCGCCAGCTCGGCGAACCTGGCGAGCAGCTCCTTGTAGTGCGCCGGCGCCTTCGGGTGGTCGGTCACCACCGAGATCACCGCCGCGGCGTGGTTCGCGCTCACCCGCCAGACGTGGAGGTCGGCGATGCGATTGTCCGCATCCGCCTCGATTGCGCCGCGCACGCCGGCGACGAGCGGGGAGGGCACGTCGCTGTCTAGCAGGATCTTCGAGGTATCGCGCAACAACTGGAGGGACCAGCGGGTGATCACGATCGACCCGACGATGCCGGAGAAGGCGTCCATCCACACCCAGCCGAGGAGCTTGCCGAGCGCCAGGGCGGCGATCGCCAGCACCGAGGTCAGGCCATCGGCGAGTACATGCAGGTAGGCGGCGCGCAGGTTGTGGTCGTGGTCGTGACGGTGACCCGCAGCGTGCGCGTGGTCATGGTCGTGCCGTCCCTGGAGCAAAAGGGCGCTCACCAGGTTGACCGCCAATCCCACCACCGCTACCGCGATCGCCTCGTTGAAGCGGATCGTTAGGGGGGTGATCAGCCGTTGCACCGACTCCGCCGCCATCAACAGGGCGACGATCGCCAGGGCCACGGCGCTGGCAAAGCCGCCGAGGACGCCGACCTTGCCGGTGCCGAAGCTGTAGCGCGGGTCGGCCGCGTGCTGGCGGGCGTAGCGGTAGGCGAAGGCGGTGATCCCGAGGGCCGCCGCGTGGGTCCCCATGTGCCAGCCGTCCGCCAGCAACGCCATGGACCCGAAGGCCTGACCCGCGCCGATCTCCACCACCATCATGGCGACCGTGAGGAGGACCACCCGCTGGGTGCTGCGTTCCCCGTGGCCCCCGTCGTCAAAGTGAAAATCGTGGCCGTGCTGCCACTCGTCCATGGGATGGTTGTGCATGTGCGCTCCAGTAAGTCGGCTGACAAACGGCGCCAGACTACCTCGCCGCCGCGCGTAGCCGTAGCTCCCGCGCGGCCTGCACGGTCACTCCGCACGCCCCTCCCGAGTGGCTTCTCCCCGGCGTCGTCTCCCGGTTACGCCTAGGGGCAGGTGAAGCTGTCGAGGCGCTCGACCGCGAGATCGAAGCGGACCATGCCGTAGCCGGTCTTGTCGTCGCGCCCCGGGGTGCGGAGCTCCTCGGCGGTCTCTTGCAAAAGGTGGCGGAGGCAGGCGTTGGACAAATCCGGGCGGGCGGCAAGCAGCGCCGCGGCGACCCCGGAGACGAACGGGGCGGCCATGGAGGAGCCGGAGAGGAGCTGGTAGCCGCCTTGGAGAAAGGCCGAGTAGATGTGCTCGCCCGGGGCGGTGAGCTCCACGGTGCGGTGGTAGGAGGCGAAGTCGGCGAGTCCATGATCGGCGAAACCCCAGGCGGAGACCGAGAGGGCGTCGTTGTAGCCCGCCGGGTAGAGTTGCTCCTCGCCGCCGGCGTTGCCCGCGGCGGCGACCACCAGGGCGCCGCCGGTCCAGGCGTCACGCACCGCGTCTTCGAGGGTTCGGCTGTCGTAGGGGGCGCCAAGGGAGAGGTTGATCACCCGGGCGCCGCGGGCGGCGGCGTAGTCGATGCCGTCGGCGACGTCGCCGACCGAGCCGCTGCCGCGGCTGCCCAGGACGCGCACCGGCAGGAGCTTGCCAGCGAAGGGGGCGGCGATGCCGAGGTGGTTGCCGGTGGTGGCCGCGGCAATCGCCGCCACGTGGGTGCCGTGGCCGTTGTTGTCGCGGGTGGTGGCGCTGTCGCGCAGGAAATCGTGGCCGGGCAGCAGCCGGCCGCCGAGCTCTGGGTGGCGCTCGTCGATGCCGGTGTCGACGATCGCGAGGAGGACCGACGGGTCCATGGCCCGGCCGGCGAGCAGGGCGAGGGCGCGCGGGCCGCCGATCCGGCGAAAGCCCCACTGGAGGGTGGTGACCGCCGGGTCGCTCGCCCAGGCGGCGACGGTGACCGGGGTGTTGGGCTCGACGTAGGCAACGCGCGGGTCGGCGGCGAGGCGCGCCGCGGTGGTCTCCGGGTCTTGGCCGTCGAGGGCGAGGCGGACCACCGGCCGGTAGTGGAGGCGGCCCGCCTCGCGGGTGGCGGTGGTGTGGACGAGCTCGCCGATGGCGCTAGCAGTGACCACCCCGGGGCGCAGGCGCACCAGCAGCTCGGTGATCGGCGGCGGGTCGCCGGCCGCGGCCGTGGCCACCGCGGTGAGGAGGCAGGCGAGGTTGACGAACAAAAGGCGGGCGCTCATCGGGCGACCTCCAGGCGCAGGGTCTCGCCCGCGACTCTCGCCACCGGCGCCAGGCCGCTCCCGTCGGTCGCCGTCCGCCAGAGGGTGTCGGCCTCGACGAAGAAGCAGGTGCGGCCGTGGGGAGAGAGAAGGATGGGGCCGGCGCTCGCGCGGCCGGCGGGGAGCAGGGGTAGAGGGGGGCTGCCATCCACGGCGATGCGGTGTGGGCGGATGGCCCCGTCGCTTCCGGTGAGCGGCAAAATCAGGGCGGGCGGGTCGGTGTAGGTCCAGCCGCCGGCGCGCGCGCGCCAGTCGGCCGGGGCGGTGGCGGCAGGGGGGAGGCGGCCGGCGACGGTGGTGACCGCGGCGTCGCGGATCCGCATCACCGCGAGCGCCTCGCCGTCAATCGTGTCGAGCGCCATCGCGAGGTAATCGCCCTGCGGGGAGAGGGCGGGGAAGGCGTGGGGGAGTTCGAGGTGGAGGTGACCCACGCCGAAGGCGCTCGCCACCACCGTTCGCGCCCGGCCGATGGGCTCCACGTCCCATACCTGGATCCGCTCCTCGAACCCCTCTTCCAGGGTGTCGAAGAAGAAGAGCTCCTTGCGGACCATGGCCAGCGACCCGGCGAACAGCAGGCGGCGGCCGTCGGCGGAGAACTCGGGGTCACGGTCGAGGGTGAAGACCGAGTAGGCGGTGCGCAGGAGGCCGAAGAGGGCCTCGCGGTCCTCCTCCGGGGTGAGCGATCGGCGCTCGCCGGTGGCGCGGTCCCAGAGGATGAGGTCGGTGAAGAGCTTGGGCTTGTCCGCGTAGGCGAGGAGGTGGCCGACCGGCGAGGAGCTTGCCTTCCAGGCGCGGCCATCGATCAGCGGCGTGGCCGCGGATGGGGTGGCACGGGCGACGGTGAAGAGGCGGAGGTTTGGGTCATCGAGGGAGTCCCACACTCCGAAGGTGAGGCCCTCCCCGTCCGCCTCCCAGGCCACCGACACCACCCGCCGGGTGAGGTCGGGGGTGAGGTCGCGCACGCCGGTCTCGTCGAGGCACCAGAGGTGGGCGCCGCGCGGGTCGTCTACGGCGGCGCCGGCGGCGGGGGCGATAAAGGCGACGCGCCTCCCCGCTTGGGCGCCCGGGAGGTGGTCGTAGACCGCCACCACGCCGCTTGTCGCCGCCGCCTCGGAGGTCGTCTCCACCGCGCCGGTGTCAGGATCCACCGCGAGGAGGCGGGTGGCGGCGGTGGCCGGGTCGGTGGCCCAGAGGTAGACGCGGTAGGCGGCCTCGTCGTGGGTCGCGTCGAAGGGGGCGAAGTCGAGGCTGTCGGGGACCGCATCGTTGTCGTCGTCGCGATCCGCGTGGTTGCCGAGGCCGTCGCCGTCCGCGTCCGCCTGCTCGGCCCCCTCCTTCGGGAAGGCGTCGTCGCAGGCCGTGATCGCGGTGGTGCACGGGTGATCGCCGATCCGCCCGCTGTTGTCGCCGTCGTCGAGGACGCCGTCGTTGTCGTCGTCTTCATCGTCCGCATCGATCCACCCGTCGCCGTCCGTGTCCGGGCGCAGGCGGCCGGCGAGGGTGGCGCGCTCGATCTCCGTGTGGCGGCTGCGCACGCCGTCCGTTGCCGACCCCTCGGTGGGGCCGAAGGTGCGGCCGAGGTAGAGGTGGTAGGCGAGGGTGCGCGCCGGCGCGCCCGCCTCGGCCACGAGGTCGTCGATGCGGAAGTGGAGGGTGTCGGCAAAAAAGCTGTGGGTGGTGGCGTGGGGTCCGCGCTCGATTAGGGTGATCACGCGGCGCACGTGGAGGGTGCGCGGCGCGCCGCTTTCGCGGGTGAGGGTGAGGTCCCCCTCGTCCGTGTGGCTGGCGCCCACGTGCAGGTCGTTGGGCAAGAGCAAAAGCGGCGGGATGGCGGTGATCCGGCCGCCCGCGTCCACCTCCTGCGCCAAAAGCGACAGGCCGCCGCCGGTGGCCACCAGGGCAAAGTGCAGGACGGTGGTGGGGGCGGGGGCGGCGGGGAGATTGAAGAGGAGGAGGGGATCGGCGCCGTGCAGGAGGCTGGCGTCGCCGAGGTAGGTCCAGGTGTCGTCGGCGCCGGTGGGGAAGTAGTCGTGGAGCGACTCCCCGCCGCCCCCCTTGTCTTTGAGGCCGAGGTAGTCGTCGATCACGCGATCGGGGAGGACGATGTCGAGGAGGTCGGCGAGGGGGTCGTTGAGGGCGCCGGCGAGGTCGCTGAGCAAGTCGAGCGCGGGCAGCCCCTGGTCCGCCACCGCGCCGAGGGCGGCGGCGGAGAGACCGCGCAAAGGGGCGGCGGCGCGTGCCAGGCGGGTGCGGCCGGCGGTCTGGGTGGCGGTGAAGGGAATCGCCGCGCCAGCGATGGCGCCCACCGTGGCGACGGGAGCCACAAGATCGGGCGCGCTGGCCGGCGGGGTGGCCGCCGGTGGAGCCACCGCCTCCAGGGGGGTGGCTGGGTCCGTGGCGGGTGCCGAGTCGCCCCCGCCGCCACAGGCGGCGACGACGATGAGAAAGAGGGGGAGGAGACGGCGGAGGTCCATGGGGTCGACGGCAAAGGCCGCTGCCCACGATACAGGAGTGGGCGCCTCCAGTGGTTCCAGTGGTCCTGCCGCCGGCGCTGCCGCTGCGCCCACCCCAGTCGGCTGACCGGGGCGGGTCGCTCTGCTAGCATCCGCCACCTTCGGAGATTGTTCATGCGACCGCGCACACTGCTCGACAAAATCTGGGACGACCACGTGGTGGAGGAGCTGGAGGATGGCACCACGCTGCTCTACATCGACCGCCAGCTCGTCCACGAGGTGACCAGCCCGCAGGCGTTCGAGGGGCTGCGCCTTGCCGGCCGCCACGCGCGGCGGCCCGGCGCCGCCTTCGCGGTCCCCGACCACAACGTCCCGACCCTCGGGCGCGACCAGGGGATCACCGACCCGGTGAGCCGGTTGCAGGTGGAGACCCTCGACGCGAATTGCGCCGCCTTCGGGATCACCGAGTTCGCGATGGGCGACGTGCGCCAGGGGGTGGTCCACGTGATGGGGCCGGAGGAGGGGATCACCCTGCCGGGGATGACCATTGTCTGTGGCGACTCGCACACCGCCACCCACGGTGCCCTGGGGGCGCTCGCCTTCGGCATCGGCACCAGCGAGGTGGAGCACGTCCTCGCCACCCAGACGATCCTGCAAAAGAAGCCCCAGGCGATGCGGGTGGTGGTGACCGGTGCGCTCGGGTTGGGCCTGACCGCGAAGGACGTGATTCTGGCGGTGATCGGCGCGATCGGCACCGCTGGCGGCACCGGCCATGCGATCGAGTTCGCCGGTCCGGTGATCGACCACCTGTCGGTGGAGGGGCGGATGACCGTCTGCAATATGGCGATCGAGGCGGGCGCGCGCTCCGGCATGGTGGCGGTGGATCCGACCACCCTGGCCTACGTGCAGGGGCGGCCGTACGCCCCCACCGTGGGCCAGTGGGAGCAGGCGGCGGGGGCGTGGCGCACGCTCCACTCCGACCCGGGCGCCGTCTTCGCGCGCGAGTACCTGCTCGACGGCAGCCGGTTGATCCCGCAGGTGACCTGGGGAACCTCGCCGGAGATGGTCACCGATATCCGTGGCCGGGTGCCGCGGCTCGCCGAGGCGCGCGACGCGGCGCAGCGGGCGGCGTGGGACAAGGCCCTCGCCTACATGGGGGTTGCCGAGGGGGTGGCGGTGGAGGACCTCGCGGTGGACAAGGTGTTCATCGGCTCGTGCACCAACGGCCGCATCGAGGACCTGCGCGCCGCCGCCGCGATTGCCCAGGGGCGGCGGGTCGCGGGCCACGTCCAGGCCCTGGTGGTGCCGGGCTCGGGGCTGGTGAAGCAGCAGGCGGAAGCGGAGGGGCTCGACCGGATCTTCACCGCGGCGGGGTTCGAGTGGCGTGACCCGGGCTGCTCCATGTGTTTGGCGATGAACGCCGACCGCCTGGAGGCGGGCGAGCGGTGCGCCTCCACCTCGAACCGCAACTTCGAGGGGCGCCAGGGGCGCGGCGGCCGCACCCACCTGGTCTCTCCCCCGATGGCCGCCGCCGCTGCCGTCGCCGGCCACTTCGTCGACGTGCGCGAGCTCTTGTGAGCGGCGCACCTCTGCTGCCTTCTGTTCACCTCTTAGATGGGTGGTCCCCGATGCAACCCTTTACCCCCTTCACCGCCGTGGTCGCGCCCGTGGACCGGGCGAACGTCGACACCGACGCGATCATTCCGAAGCAGTTTCTGAAGACGATCCAGCGCACCGGCCTCGGCATCTACCTGTTTGACGAGTGGCGCTACGCGGACCCGGGCGAGCCGGGCAAGCCGGCCGCGGCGCGGCTTCCGCGGCCCGACTTCATCCTCAACCGCGCCCCCTATCGGCGCGCCGGGATCCTCCTGGCGCGGGCGAACTTCGGCTGTGGCTCGTCACGCGAGCACGCCCCGTGGGCGCTGCTCGACTTTGGGATCCGCTGCATCATCGCCCCCTCGTACGCGGACATCTTCTTCAACAACTGCTTCAAGAACGGGATCCTTCCGGTGGTGGTGGACGAGGCGACCATCGACGACCTCTTTTGCCGTTGCGACCCGCAAGCGGCGACCGCGCCGATGGCGGCGACCGTGGACCTCGCGGCGCAGCGGATTGAGCTGGCGGATGGCACGGTGGTGCACTTCGCCGTCGACCCCTTCCGCAAGCAGTGTCTGCTCGCCGGGCAGGACGACATCGCCCTCACCCTCACCCACGCGGGGGCGATCGCCGCCTACGAACAGCGGCGCCGGGTTGAGGCGCCGTGGTTGTTCGCCGACCTCGCCGGCTGATCGCCGCGGGAGGTCGTGGCGGGCCAGCGTGGATCGGCCGGTGCCGGGGTGGCGCGCTGGGCTGGAGGGGTGGCGGAAGGGGTGAGCTCGTGCGCGATTTGGGGCCGTAGCCCCCGCCTCCCCTGCGCGCCGGATCGCCGGCTTGAGCTGCCTCCCTAGCGTGGGTGTGGGAGGTGGCGCCGGGTTGGGGGGCGGGGGCGGTCGGAGCCGCTCTCCCCTGCGCGCCGGGCGCGGGCCCCCGCCGGGTCAGTCGTGGTGGCCGGCCGCGCGCCGGCTGGCCAGCTCGCTGGCGAGGGCGGCGACCTGCTCTTCGAGGGCGGCGAGGCGCGCCTCGGCCGCCTCGCGCGACGGCAGCTCGCGCTCGGCGACCTCGGCGAGGTTCGTTTCGAGGTGGCGGAATCGCTCGGCGATTGGGTCGGGCATGTGGACGTGGTCCATCCCCTCGTCCGGAAGCTCCCCCTTGATTCGCGCGATCCGACCGGGGACGCCGACCACCGTGGAGTGGTCGGGCACCGGGGTGAGGACCACCGCGTTGGAGCCGATCTTGGAGTGGTGGCCGATGCGCATGGAGCCGAGGATCTTCGCCCCAGCACCGACGACCACGTGGTCGCCGAGGGTGGGGTGGCGCTTGCCGCGCTCCTTGCCGGTGCCACCGAGGGTGACGCCTTGGAAGAGGAGGCAGTGGTCGCCGATCTCGGTGGTCTCGCCGATCACCACCCCAGTGCCGTGGTCGATGACGAAGCGCGGCCCGATCCGCGCCGCCGGGTGGATCTCCACCCCGGAGAGGAGGCGGGCGAAGGTGGCGATGAGGCGCGGCAAGAGCGGCAGGCGAAACTCGTGCAGGCGGTGGGCGATCCGGTAGAGAAGGATCGCGTGGAAGGCGGAGTAGGTGAGGGCGACCTCGATCTTGGAGGTGGCCGCCGGGTCGCGTTCGAAGATCGCCCCGAAGTCCGAGCGGATGAGCTGCCAAAGGGTGGGGCGCGGGGTGAGCATCGCGGTCACGGTAGAGGAGGGCACGGTCACGACCAAGGGGCGCACGGTGTTCAGTGTTCAGTGCTCGGCGCTCGGCAGGCGGGTGGCGGGGAAAAACCTCCGGGGGGGTGACCGCGACGGGGGCGGAGTGCGCCCGTTCTCGGGGAGGGGAAGCCGCCCGCGGTCAGCGGGGGAGGTGGTGGCGAATGGCGAGGAGGCGAGCGCGTGCCTCGGTGGTGCCGAGGAGCATGAGGAGGGTGGCGAGGTCGGGGCCGTGGTCGCGGCCGGTGAGGGCGAGGCGCACGGGGAGAAAGAAGGCGCGTCCGGTGAGGCCACTTGCGGTTGCTGCCGCGCGAATGGTGGCGGTCGCGGCCTCGGTGTCGACGACCGGGGCGGCGGCGAGGCGGGTGGCGAGCACCTCGAGGGCGGTCGCGGCGTCGGGCGCAGGCGCCAGCCGGCGGGCAATCGCCTCGGCGGCCGGCGGCCGGAAGAGGTAGGCAATCTGTTCGGGGAGGTCGGGGAGGTGGTGGATCTCGTCGTGGAGGGCAACCACGATGGCGGTGACGCGCTCCTGCTCGGCAGGGCTCGGCGGGGTGGCGACGAAACCGGCGCGCTGCAGGAAGGGGATGCAGAGGTGGGCGAGGAGGTCGGTGGGGAGGCGGCGGAGGTGGAGCCTTTGGAAGTGGTGGAGCCGCTCCTCGTCGTGGTGCGCGGGGCGGTGGCTGAGCTTGGCGGTGGTGAAGTCGGCGGCGAGCCGTTCGAGCTCCACCGGGATGTCCGAGTCGGTCTGGGCCCAGCCGAGGGTGGCGAGGTACTGGTTGAGGGCTCCGGGCAGGATGCCGGCGCCGCGCAGGGCGGCGAGGCTGGCGCCGCCTTCGCGCTTGGCCAGCGGCCGGCCGTCGCTGCCCACCACCGGCGGCAGGTGGAGGTAGTCGGGGCGCGGGAAGCCGAGGGCGTCAAAGAGGAGGATCTGCTTTGGGGTGTTGGCGAGGTGGTCGTCGCCGCGGATTACGTGGGTGATCCCCATGAGGGCGTCATCCACCACCACCGCGAAGTTGTAGGCGGCGACCCCGTCGCTCTTCAGGAGGATCAGATCGCCGAAGTCGGCACCGTCGAAGGTGAGGGTGCCGCGCAGCCGATCGTGGACGGCGATCGGTCCGACCGGGGTGCAGAAGCGGATCGTGCATGGCTCGCCCGCGGCGCGGCGCCGCGCCGCCGCCGCCGGTTCGATCGCGCGGCACGCCCCGGAGTAGCGGTATGGCTGGTGGTTGCGGCGGGCGAGCTCCTGTTCGGCGGAGAGGCGCTCGGCGGCGCAGAAGCATGGGTAGGCAATGCCGTCACCGATCAGGGTCTCTGCCTGGGCACGGTAGATCGCCAGGCGATCGCTTTGCCGGTACGGCCCGGCGGGGCCGCCGCGGTCCGGCCCCTCGTCCCACTCCAAGCCGAGCCAGGCGAGGTCCTGCATGATCGCTTGCTCGTACTCGAGGGCCGAGCGGGCGGCGTCCGTGTCCTCGATCCGCAGGATGAACTGGCCGTCGTGGCCGCGCGCGAACAGCCAGTTGAACAGGGCGGTGCGCGCGTTGCCCACGTGCAGCGGCCCACTCGGCGACGGCGCGAAGCGGACCCGCACCTGTCCCTCGGGGTCGGACACCGTGGTGGCAAGCTGGGGCCGCGGCTCGGGGCGGAGGTTGGGTAGTTCAGCCATGGATCGGGAGGGCGTGGAGGAGGCAGACCGCGTGGGTGGCGATGGCGTTGCCGTCGCCGGTGGCACCGAGCCCCTCGCTGGTGGTCGCCTTCACCCCGACCCGGCCCGGGTCGAGACCGAGGGCGGCGGCGATGGCGGTGCGCATCTCTTGGATGTGAGGGGCGAGACGCGGTGTCTCGGCGATCACCGTCGCGTCGAGGTTGGTGATCGCCCAGCCGGCAGCGCCAATCTGGGCAGCCGTCTGGCGGAGGATCTCCGCGCCACGGATGTTGGCGATGGCCGGGTCGGTGTCCGGGAAGAGGTGGCCGATGTCGGCCAGCCCGGCGGCGCCGAGGAGGGCGTCGGCGATCGCGTGGCAGACCACGTCGCCGTCCGAGTGGCCGAAAAGCCCCCGGTCGAAGGGGATCTGCACCGCGCCGAGCCAGAGGGGGCGGCCGGGGATGAGCCGGTGGAGGTCGAAGCCGTGGCCGATGCGGATCACCGGGTGGTCTCCCGGCTGGCGAGAAGCGCCGCGGCGACGGCGAGGTCGGCGCGGGTGGTGATCTTCAGGTTGGTCGCCCTCCCCGCCACCAGGGTTACGGCCAAGCCGGCGGCGGCGGCGAGCTGGGTATCGTCGCTGTAGGTGTGGCCGCCGGCGCGGGCCCGCGCGTGGGCGGCAAGGAGGAGCGCGAAGTGGAAGAGCTGCGGCGTTTGGAGCGCGCGCAGGGAGGCGCGCTCCGGGTAGGCGAGGACGCGCTCCCGGTCGTCTACCGTGGCGAGGGTGTCGGTGAGTGCGACCGCAGGGGCGGCGCCGCCGTCGCGCTCTGCCGCCGCCAGCAAACCGTCGAGGTCGGCGGGGTCGAAGAGGGGACGGGCGGCGTCGTGGATCGCGATCAGGCCATCGCCGGCGAGGGGAAGCTCCAGCGCCGCGGCCACCGACTCCTGGCGCTCGGCGCCGCCGGCGACCACCGCGACCAGCTTGGGGAAACGGCTGCGCAGGGCGGGAGCGCGCCGCTTTACCTCGGCCTCTGGCAGGGTGAGGACGAGGTCGTCCACCGCCGGGTGGTCGTGGAAGAGGGCGAGACAGCGCTCCACGAGGGGAATGCCGGCGAGGGGGAGAAACTGCTTGGGCACCGCCCCGCCGAGGCGCGTCCCCTGCCCCCCGGCGGTCACCACGACCCGAACATGGTGGTTTTTGTAGATGGCCAACCCCCCTGAATCCTTGTCGTTACAAGGAGTTTTTATGCTAGCGCCCGGTGGTGATCCGTCAAGCGCGGCGCGGGGCGGGGCGTGGCGCGGGCCACGTGGCGAGGTGCGGCCGCCGCGTAGGCGGGTGGGGCGGCCGGCAAAGCTCACGGCTGCTCTCCGCCACCCGGGCGCGCACGGGCGTCCGGCGAGCCGCGCCCGGCCCGCCTCGATGGAGGTCCGCCACCCGGGCGCGCGCCTCCGTCCACCGCCTTTCCGGGCGCGGCCGGCAAAGCTCACGGTTGCTCTCCGCCGTTGCCGGGTCCGGTGCGCAGGAAGGGGCGGTAGAGGGGGTCGCCCACCAGGACCATGCGCCAGGAAAGGTGGGGGAGGGTGAGGAAGTACGCCTCGACCAGGGTGTACTGCCCCTCCACGATCCGGGCGAGGAAGAGGTCGGCAGGGGGGAAGGCGGAGGCGTACGGTTCCGCCACCGGCCCGACGGTCGCGGTGACCCCGTCACGGATCATCTCTGGGCACCAGTACGGGCCGCGGCGGAGGGAGGTGGCCTCGCTGGAGGCGAGGTGGATGGCGATGGCGCCGGGCGCCCAGTCGAAGGCGTCGAGGTAGTGGCCGAGGCGGTACCAGCCGTAATAGAGGAGCGCTTCGGGACACTCGCCGGGGCCGAACAGGCGCGGGGTGTTCTCCAGGGTGACCGGGTAGGGGAGGAGGCGGAGGCGCGCGGCGGCGCGCCGCATCTGCTCGTCGAAGGGGGCGTAACTGCCCTGGGTGAGGCCGCGCGCGTCGATGTAGACGCGGCCGCGCGGTACTTGGGCCTCGGCGGCGAGGGCGCGCTCGGCGAGCGCCACGGCGAGGTCGGGGGTGGGGCCGTCGAGGCGCGCGGTGAACAGGCCGCCGGGCGGGAGCTGCACCTGCGCGGGTGGGGCGACCTTGGCCTGGAAGAGGGGATTGGGGAGCCAGCCGCGCAGGGGGTGGTCGAGGCGCAGGAGGGTGAGCTCCGAGTCGACCGCGGCGAGGTCGGAGCGGCCGAGGAGGGTGAGCTGGTCGCGTTGTTTGCGCAGCCGCTCGATCTCCGGGGCGAGGGGCGACTCGATCTCCAGCCGGTCGAGGCGGTCGTCGATCCGCTTCACCTCGGCATGCTCGCTCGACTCGGGATAGGTGGAGGCGATGCGCAGGGGGACGCCATAGACGAGGAGGATGCAGCGGATCTGCGCATGGCCGGGTTGGGTGAGCCAGGCGCGCAGGGGGGTGGCGAGCAGGCGGTCGTACTGGTCGCGGTCGATCGTCTCGTCCTTGGGCAGCGGCAGGGCGATGAGGTTTTCTTGGGGAACGTGGCGGAGCTGCCGATAGCGTTGAGCAACATCAAGGGAGGCCGGGAGATCGGCGTTGGCAAGGATGGCCACCTCGTGGGGTTCCATGGCGCTCGCGCCCAATGTCGCGAGGAGGATGGCCACCACCACCGCGATCCCGAGCCAGCCGTGGGGAGAGGGTCGAGATGCAGGGAGGACGCGGGTGGTGTGGTGGCAGGCCCACCGGGGGTGGTGGAGAATGGTTCGATGGTGTCTCATTCTGAGAACGGTGGCGCATCGTAAGGGAGGCGACATGGTCATGCAGGCGGCGCGGAAGTTCCTGGCGGTGGGGCTCTTCATCCTCGTCCTCGGGGTGGGGGCGGTGGAGGCGGCGGGACCAGACTACCGGATCGGGATCAGCGACTCGGTGCAGGTCTTTGTCTGGGGGAACCCGGACCTGGGGGCGACCGGGGTGGTGCGCCCCGACGGCAAGCTCTCCATCCCCCTGGTGGGCGACGTCTTCGTCCAGGGGATGACCACCGAAGAGCTCCAACGGGTGGTCCTGGCCAAGCTGAAGGAGTACGTGCGCGAGCCCACGGTGACCATCATGATGGCCGGGATGGCCTCCTACGCCCAGGACCACAAGATCACCGTCCTGGGTGAGGTGACCGCGCCGAAGTCGATTCCGTACCGCGAGGGGATCACCATCATCGACGCGATCATCGAGGCCGGCTGGTTTACCCCGTACGCGAGCATGAACAAGGTGACCGTGGTGCGGAAGGAGGGGGACAAGGCGGAGAAGATCCCTGTCCAGTTCCGTGACATCTACAAGAAGCTCGACCTGTCGCAGGTGATGGATTTGAAGGACGGCGATCTGATCGTCGTTCCGTAGACCTGCGGCCGAGGGAGTCTCCATGCAAGTCCAGGCGAACACACTCGATCTCCGCCTCTATTTCGACCTCTTGGTGCGCAACCGGTGGTGGGTGCTGGTGGCCGCGCTGGTCGCCGGGGTGGCCGCCGGGGTGGTCGCCTACACCAGCCCGAAGATCTACGAGGCGAAGGCCACGGTCCTGGTGGAGGACGACGCGATCCTCCAGGCCCTCACCAAGCGGATGGCGGTGACGCCGTCGATGAGTTCGAAGATGCAGTTCGTGGAGCAGCGCCTCCTCACCCGCGACCACCTCACCCAGATCGCCCGTCGCCTCGACCTCGACTTGAAGGCGCAGCACCCGAAGGAGCTGGAGGCCCTCCTGGTCAAGATGCGCGATCAGACGGTGGTGCGCGCCTCCGGACGGGGGCAGCTCATCGAGATCGGTTTTCAGCACAACGACCCGACGGTGGCCCGGGACGTGGTGGCGATGCTCACCGATATGCTTCTAGAAGAGAACCTCGGGTCGCAGCGGGTTGAGGCCCACCAGGCGTACGACTTCATCAGCCAGCAGCTCCAGGTGTATCGGACCCGCCTGGAGGAGGCAGAACGGAAGCTCAGGGAGTTTAAGCAGCAGAACCTGGTGGAGCTCGGGGTGGGGGTGGCCGTGGCCGCGGGCGGCGGGGAGATGGGAGCAACCCCGCCCACCGCCTTCGCCGACGTCAAGCGCCTTGAAGAGGCACGGACGCAGCAGGCGGCCTTGGAGATCGATCTCCAGCGGTTGCGCAGCGAGCGGGCGACCTACACCAAGCAGCTCGCGGCGGAGCCGAAGTGGATCTCGGCGCAGCAAGACCACGACAGCACGGCCGCGGCCCGCAGTCAGGGAGATCCAAAGATCGCGGCCCTTCAGGCGCAGATCGACGAGCTCAGCCTCCGCTATACCGATCGCCATCCGGCGGTGCTGGCACTGCAGGCGCAGATCGAGCAGCTACGCGCCGCGGCCACGACGCCGAAGGCGGAGGTCGGGGGCGACGGGGCGGCGGACGACGTCCTCGCGGACCTTGGGGAGCAGATCCTCAATCCCCACTACCTGAGTTTGAAGGAGAAGGTGTCGCAGCTCGATGCCGAGTTTGCCGCCGGTGAGGCGAAGCAGGCGCAGCTCAAGCAGTCGATCGCCGCCCTCGGCAACGCCATCCTCGACGTCCCGAAGAAGGAGCAAGAGCTCATCGCCCTGAGTCGCGACTACTCGGTGAACAGCTCGATCTACAACGACCTCTTGAAGCGGCTCGAGGATGCGCGGGTAACCAAGGAGATGGAGGTCCAGGACCGCGGCGGTCACATCCGGGTGATCGAGCCGGCTACCGTGCCGTACAAGCCGGTGAAGCCGAACCGGGTGCTCATCCTTCTCATGGGGATCGGTGGCGGGATCGCCGCCGGCTATGCCTTCGGCTTCCTCCGCCATCTGATGGACGGCTCGATCCGTTCGGCCGACGAAATCCAGGGGCTGGTGGGGCTCACGGTCCTCGGCCGGATTCCCACGGTGGTCACCCTGGGTGACCGCCGCCTCCGCCAGCGGGCGAATCTGGCCTTCAGCATGGTGACGGCGATGGCGGTCGCCCTCTTCGGGTCGGTGTTGTGGCTGGAGTTCCGGGGGATCGGCCTCTACCCGCTGCGCACCTTGTTGGGAGTCTAGGATGAGCAAGATCGAAGAGGCCCTGGAGAAGGCGACGCGCGAACGCCAGGGGGGTGGCCACGAGGCGGGGGGGGTGCCGCAGCGGTCGTCGGTGCGCGAAGCGCATACCGCGGTGGTGGCGGAGGTGGCGGTGGTGAATCCCGACCCGCTCCACCTCGCCGAGAACCGGGTGGTGGTCGCGTCAGGACCGAGCCTCGGGGCGAGTGACGCCTACCGCCAGCTCCGTGCCACCTTGATGCTCGCGGCGGACCACCAGCGCCTCGCCTTTGTAGTCACCAGCCCCCTGCAAGGGGATGGGAAGTCGATCACCACCCTCAACCTTGGCTATGCGATCGCCCAGGAGCTCCAGCTCGACGCGGTGGTGGTGGATACCGACCTCCGGCGGCCGGTGCTCGCAAAGTTTCTCGGGATTGAGGGGCAGCGCGGTGTCTCGGACTACCTCAACGATCCGAGTGTCACCCTCGACGACGTGGTGGTCCGGCTCGCCGGCGGCCCCCTCTGGGTCTCGGCGGGGACCGTGCGGCTGCACAACACCTCCGAGCTCCTTGGCTCGCGCCGGATGGAGCAGTTCTGTGGGGAGCTGCGCCACCGCTTTCCGACTGCGATCCTCCTCTTTGACTCGCCCCCGATCCTCCCCGCCCCCGATGCGATGACCTTGGTCCAGTGGCTCGATGGCGGGATCATCGTGGTGAGCGCCGGCAAGACATCGCGCCGGGCGCTCAGCGACGCGGTGCGCCAGTTTGGCGCCAATCGGATTGCCGGGGTGGTGGTGAACCGGAGTGATCGTTCTAGCTACGGTTACGGATATGGCTACCGCTACTACTACGGAGGGTACGGCTATGGTGGTGAGGGTGCGCCAACCGCGGAGACCGGAGAAAAGGATGGCTGACCCACGACGACGTGGCCGGATCGCCTGGCGGGGCGTGGTCCTGGTCGGCGTCCTGGCGTGGTGCAGCCCGGCGGGCGCGGACATGTGGCACTACGTCGGCGACTGGCTCGACTTCACCTGGAACGTGTCCGCGACGGAGACCTACGACGACAACATTTTCAACACCCCCGATGGCAAGGAGGACGACTTCATCACCATGGTCGGCCTCGATAGCCGTCTGGTGCTCCGCCACCCCTTGGGGAGCTTCACCCTCTTCTATCGCTTCGATCAGGCGATCTACCTCGGCCACAGCGAGCTCAACGACCTGGGCCAGGCCGCCGGCCTCGGGCAGAACCAGTCCCTCTCCTTGGGTGATGCGGTCCATCTGTCGCCGCGCGACACCCTGTCGTATTCCAACGCCTTCAGTCGGACACCGGACTCCCTCTACACGACCGGCGATCAACGTGCCGTCCAGCAGCCACCGGTGGACGCGGAGGGGTTGGTGGTGGGCCATCAGGGGGCAATCAGGAACACCACCCAGCTTGGCTATGACCACGCCTTCCGCGTGCCGCTCTCCCTCGGCCTCAACGGCGCGTACACGATCCTTGAGTACGACGACCCGCTGCGGGTGGACAGCCGGGACGCCACCCTGGGCGGTAGCCTATCGTGGCGCCTCTCCGCCCTGCGCTCGGTGGGGCTCGCCTACAGCCATACGGCGATCGATTTCGACTCATTCCCCTCCAGCGACAGCGAGGTGGTGAGCCTCCTCTACAACGACGAGCCCATGCCGACGTGGAAGGTGAACGCGCGCGTCGGGGCGAGTTTCAACTCCACCGCCGACAGCGGCGTGAACGACGTCACCCCGGACATGGATGTGCGGGTCGCCAAGGAGCTGCCCCGGGGGAGCGCGAGCGCCGGCTACCGGCGACACGTCTCTAGCGCCCGCGGCTACGGCGGGGTGGCCGAACAACAGGCGGTCAACCTTGCCGGCAGCTACAGGCACACGCCGGTGTGGAGTTCGCGCCTCTCGGCGACCTATTCCGACGGCCGTTCGGAGGCCATCGCCACACAGGATACGGACCGCTTCACGGTGCGCTACGACACCGGCTATCCCCTGGGGCGCCTCCTCACCCTCACCGGCGGCTACCTCTACTCGAACCAGCGCCAAAGCGACGAGACGGCCGACGACCGGGTGACCAACAACCGCATCTTCATCGGCTTGCGCTACGGCGCCACCCTCCTGTGAGCGAGCCGCATGTACCGCGCCTTCTACGGGCTTCACCGTAAGCCGTTCCAGCTCACCGCCGATCCGGACTTCCTTTACCTCTCGGCGACCCACAAGAAGGCCCTTTCGTACCTGCGCTACGGGGTGGCGGACGCGGGCAATCTGGTGCTCCTCACGGGCGAGGTGGGCTCGGGCAAGACGACCCTGCTGAAGGCGCTCCTCGGCGAGTTGGAGGAGCAGGTGGTGGTCGCCAAGGTGATGAACACGCGGGTGAGTGGCGAGCAGCTCCTCGAGCTCATCTGCCTCGACTTCGGTCTCGACCCCATCGGCAAGGAGCGGACCGCGCTGCTGCACGACCTCAACACCTTCCTCATCGAGCAGTACGCGCAAGGGAACAAATGCGTGGTGGTGGTGGACGAGGCGCAGAACCTCGAGATCCCCATGCTCGAGGAGCTTCGCCTCCTCTCCAACCTGGAGAGCGGCGCGGACAAGCTGTTGCAAATCATCCTGTGCGGCCAGCCGGAGCTGAAGCAGACCCTCGGCCAGCCCGCCCTGCGCCAGTTCAAACAGCGGATCAATGTCTCCTACCACCTCGAGCGTCTCGCGGAGGAGGAGAGTGCCGCCTACCTTGCCCACCGTCTCGAGGTCGCGGGTGGCGCGTCCGACCTCTTCCAGGCGGACGCCGTCGGGCCGATCCACGCCTACGCCCACGGGATCCCCCGCCTGATCAACAAGGTGGCGGACCGCGCCCTCCTCTACGGCTTCGTGGAGGAGCGCAACACGATCGACGGGGCCCTGGTGGAGGCGGTCCTCAACGATATCCGCAAGGAGGAGGGGGCGGCCACGGCGGCGGACGGTGAGGAGGAGGAGATCGCCCGGAGGCTGAGCGAAGGGGCGCGGCCGGGCAGCTCCATGGACACCCGAACCGCCACCCTCCTGTGGAACCGCCTGCAGCAGATCGAGGAGCGGATCGAGGAGGTGGCCGGCTCCCAGCAGCAGATCCGCCGCGATGTGGAGGGGCTCCCCTTCCGCCTGGAGGAGGTTGTACGCAAGGCGACCCAGGGAACCGCGAAGACCGTCTCCTCGATTTGGGACAAGTCCGACGCGATGGAACGGCGGCTGGTGGCCCTCGAGGAGCGCCTCCTCGGGATGGCGGAGGCGCTGGAGGCGACGGGGACCCAGTGGTCGCGCACCAACGACAAGCTGGTGCCGCTCTTGGAGCAGATCCACCAGGTCCTTGATCGCCACGGCGCCATGCTCCGCCGCCTCTCCAGCCTCGATTTGAAGGAGGACCAGATGCTGGTGCGCCTGGAGGCGGTGGCGCGTTGCCTCGATCGCCTCGGGGAAGACGAGGCTGCGGCCGAGAGGCCGGCGGCCGCCTCGCCGAAGGAGGGGCAACCATCGGCGTTGCAGGAGGAGGACCCGCTCGCCCCGCTCGTCAGCGCACCGCCAAAGCGGCGCGGTGGTTTCTTCCGGCGCCGGTAGGGGAGGCCGAGATGGAGGCGCGTGGGATGGTGAATGCCCTCACCATCGACGTGGAGGATTACTACCACGTCTCTGCCCTCGCCGCCGCGATCCCGCGGGCACGCTGGCCGGAGATGGAGCGGCGGGTGGTCACGAACACCCGCCACCTCCTCGACCTTCTCGATACCCACGGCGTGCGCGCCACCTTCTTTTGCCTCGGGGTGGTGGCGGAGGAGCAGCCGGCGTTGATCCGCGAGATCCACGACCGCGGCCACGAGGTGGCGTGCCATGGCTACGCCCACGAGCTCGTCTACCGGCAGACGCCGGCAACCTTCCGGGGCGAGGTGGTGCGCGCCAAGGGGTGTTTGGAGGAGATCATCGGCGCGCCGGTTCTCGGCTACCGGGCGGCGAGCTACTCCATCACCCGCCGCTCCCTGTGGGCCCTTGATGTGCTGCACGAGGCGGGCTTCGCCTACGACTCCTCCATCTTCCCCATCCACCACGATCGGTACGGCATTCCCGACTTCCCCCGTTTCCCCCATCGGGTGCGCGGCAGCGCCGGCGATGGCCTGGTGGAGTTCCCCCTCACCACCGCCCGCCTCCTCGGTCGCAACCTGCCGGTCGCCGGTGGCGGCTACCTCCGCCTCCTGCCCGCGGCCCTCACCTACTGGGGGGTGGGGCGGGTGAACCGGCGCGAAGGGCAGCCGGCGATCCTCTACCTCCACCCGTGGGAGATCGACCCGGGCCAGCCGCGCCAGCGGGTCGGCTGGCTCACCCAGATCCGCCACTACCACAATCTCGGCCGCATGGAGCCACGCCTCGTGGGGCTTTTGGAGCGCTTTCGTTTCGACACCGCCGCCCGGGTCCTGGGGCTGGAGGAGGGGCACCATGGTTGAGTCGACGAGCACCTTCTGCACGGTCAAGGTGGCGGGCGAGGCGCAGCGGCTGGCGTGGGACGGGTTCGTCGCGCGCCACCCGGCAGCCACCTTCTTTCACCAGTGGGGCTATCGCCAGGCGGTGGAGACGTGCTTTGGCCACCGCCCCCACTACCTCCTCGCCGAGCGCGACGGCGAGGTGGCGGGGCTGCTGCCGCTCTTCGAGCTCAACAGCCGTCTCTTCGGCCACTCCCTCGTCTCCCTTCCCTTCGCCGTGTACGGCGGTGCGCTGGCGGTGGACAGCGAGGTCCACGCCGCCCTCTACACCCACGCCAAGGTCCTTGCCCGCAATCAGAGCGCCGACTACCTGGAGCTACGCTACCTCGAACCGTCGGGATTTGTGGGCGAGGGGAGTGACCTCTACGTCACCTTCCGCAAGGCGATCAGCGCCGACCACGACGCCAACCTCAAGCAGATTCCGCGCAAGCAGCGGCGGATGGTGCGCCAGGGGGAGAAGCTCGGCCTCAGCCATCGCACCGGCCCGCAGGAGCTCGACACGGTGTGGGAGCTGTATGCCGAGTCGGTCCATCGCCTCGGCACCCCGGTCTATCCGCGCCGCTGGTTCCGCACCCTGCAAGAGGTCTTCGGCCACCGCTGCCACTGCCTCACCGTGTGGCACGAAGAGCGGCCGGTGGCGGGGGTCCTCACCTTTTTCTTCAAGGATCAGGTCCTGCCGTACTACGCCGGCTCGCTCGCCGCCTACCGGAGCCTCGCCCCCAACGACTTCATGTACTGGCAGCTCATGCAAATCAGCGCCGAGCGCGGGGTGCGCCTGTTTGACTTCGGCCGCTCTAAGCGCGGCACCGGCGCCTTTGACTTCAAGGTCCACTGGGGATTCGAGCCGGCGCCGTTGCCGTATCTCTACCACGTCCCCGGCGGCGGCCCGCGGCCGCAGGTGAACCCCGCCGCTCCGGCCTTCCGCCGCAAGGTGGAGATGTGGAAGCGGCTGCCCCTGGCGGTGGCCAATCGCCTCGGTCCGTGGATCATCCGCTCCATTCCGTAGGCGGGGGGGCGCGGTTGCGCCTCGCGCTCACGCCGCCGGTGGAACCCTCCGAAGCGACATGACACCCTCACCCACGACTCAGGCGGATAGCTCAGTGGCAGAGCACCCCGACCACATCGGGGAGGCCGCAGCGTTCGATTCCTGCTCCGCCTACCAGTCGATCGGTGACTCTTTGCCGGCGCCACCCCGGCGCGCGGGCGATCCCATGGAGATCCTCTTCCTCGCCCACCGCCTGCCGGTCCCACCCACCAAGGGGGAGCGGATCCGCGCCCTGCACGAGCTTGGCTACTTGGCCCACCACCACACCCTTGACCTCGCCTGCTTCCTCGACGACCCCGCGGGCAGGCGCCACCTCGACGACCTCGCCACGATCTGCCGCGAGGTCTACGCCGAGCCGCTCAGCCGCGTGCAGCGGCTTGTGCGCGCCGGCCGTGCCATCGCGACCGGCGCGGCGATCTCCCTGGCCACTTTCCACAGCCGGCGCTTTGCGGCGCGCACCCGCGCCTGGCAGGAGCAGCGGCCGTATGGCGCGGTGATTGCCTACTCGGGGGCGATGGCGCCCTACCTCCTCGCCCGCCCCGGCCGTCGCCTGATCATGGACCTGGTGGATGTGGACTCGGCGAAGTGGGAGCAGTACGCGGGCGAGGCGAGCGGTCCGCGTCGCTGGCTCTATGGCCGCGAGGCGCGGCGGGTGGCGGTGGCGGAGGAGGCGATCGCCTCCCAAGTGGACTGCGTCACCCTCGTCTCCGAGCCAGAGGCGGCGCTGTTGCGGGCGCGCGTCGCCCCCCCCTGCCCGGTGGTCGCGGTGGCCAACGGGGTGGACGACCGCTTTCTCGCCACCGGCTGGCGGCCGCCGGCCTCACGGGCGCCGACCCTCTGCTTCATGGGGGCGATGGACTACCGGCCGAACGTCGACGCGGTGGTCTGGTTCGCGCGCGCCGTCTTGCCGCGCGTCCGCGCCAGCTTTCCCGAGGCGACCCTGCGCGTCTTGGGCGGCCACCCCGCGGCCGCGGTGCGGCGCCTCGCCGGCTCCGGGGTGAGCCTCGCCGGCTACGTTCCCGACGTCCTTCCCGAGCTGTTGGCCGCGCACCTCTTCGTTGCCCCTTTGCGCATCGCCCGCGGGGTGCAGAACAAACTCCTCCAGGCCCTCGCCCTCGGCATGCCGGTGGTCGCAACCCCCCAGGCCCTGGAGGGGATCAACGCGCGGCCCGGCTACCACCTGGCGGTTGCCGGCGAGGCGGAAGAGTTTGCCCAGGCGGTGATCACCACCCTGCGCGATCCGGCCAAGGGGTGGTCCGCGGGCGCGGCGGCGCGCCGCCACATGGCCCGCCACTACCGCTGGGAGCAGACCCTCGCACCCTTGGCCGCGCTGGTCGCGGGGGAGGGGGTGGAGGCGAGATGAGGGGGATCGCCGGCCTCTGGTCGCCCGGGGGGATCGACCCGGAACTTGCCAGCCGCTTCCGCGCGGCAGTCGGCGCGGCCCGTCTCGCCAAGCCCGCCCCCGGCCTGTTGCTCGCCGCGGGCGACGGCTGCCTGCTGGCCGAGGCGGACGGGGCGGCGGTGGTCGCCGACGCGGACCTCCTCCTCGACCCCGGCCACGACCCGGCGGCCGCGATCTTCGCCGCCCACCGGGCGGGTGATCCGGCCGTCCTCGACGGCTCTTTCGCCTACGCCTGCTGGAGCGAGGCGGGGGGGCTGGAGCTGGCGGTGGACCTCTTTCGCACCCGCCCTCTGGTCTACGCCCGCCTCGGCGACACCCTCTGTTTCGCGTCGCGCACCGAGGTCCTGCGGGCGTTGCCGACCATCGACACGGGCACCGACCTGGCGGCGCTGGTGGACTACCTCTCCTTCGCGGTGATTCCGGCGCCGCGCACCTTCTTCCGGGGGATCCACAAGCTGCGCGCCGCCCACCGCCTGGTGGCTCGCGAGCGCATGGGCGAGCCGGAGCGGTATTGGCACCTTCGCTACCGGGAGGATGGCGGCGGGTCGCGCGCGGCGCTCGCGGCGGCGTTGCGCGAGCGGCTCGCTGGGGCGGTCTCCCGCCATTGCGGCACCGGCGACCGTGTGGGCTGCTTCCTCTCCGGCGGTCTCGACTCCTCCACCGTGGTCGGCTACGCGGTGGTTCATGGCGCGCCCGACGCCTTTTCCATCGGTTTCGACGAAGCGCGCTACGACGAGCGCACCTACGCCCGGATCACCGCCCGCCACTTCGGCGCCCGCCACCACGAGCGGGTGGTCACCCCCGACGACCTCGTCGACTCCCTGGAACGGGTGGTGGGCTGCTTCGACGAGCCCTTCGGCAACAGCTCGGCGATCGCCGTCTACCAGTGCGCGCGCTTTGCCCGGGCGCAGGGGATGACGACGCTGCTCGCCGGCGACGGTGGCGACGAGCTGTTCGCCGGCAACGAGCGGTACGCGACCGACGCCCTCTTCCAGCGCTACGCCCACCTCCCCGCACCGGTGCGCGGGCTGCTCGGTGCGGTGGCGGCGAGCGATCGCTTCTGCGCTCTGCCGGGGGTGGGCAAGGTCGGGCGCTACGTCCGCCGCGCGCGCCTGCCCAATCCGGATCGCATCCTCTCCTACGGCCTGTACGCCGACCAGCACCTCGCCGAAGTGGTTCAGCCGGAGCTGCTCGCCGCGCTGGGCGACCACCGTGCCGTGGCCACCGCGCGTGCCCTCTACGCCGAGGGTGAGGCAGAGAGTGAGGTTGGCCGTCTGCTCCTCTTTGACCACCAGCTCACCCTTGCCGATAACGACCTGCGCAAGGTCACCGAGGGGTGTGCGGTGGCCGGCGTGGCGGTTCGCTACCCAATGCTCGACCGTGGGGTCGTCGAGCTCGCCGGCCAACTCCCTGGGGATTGGCTCCTTGCGGGCGGTAAACTGCGCACCTTCTACAAAGAGGCCATGGCCGATTTTCTTCCCCCCGAGGTCCTCACCAAGACGAAGCACGGCTTCGGTCTTCCCTTCGCGACCTGGCTGCGCACCGACGCCCGCCTGCGCGAGCTGGTCGGGGATCTGCTGGAGAGCGAGACCTCGCCGCTGGCCCGCTGGATCCGCCCCGCCTTCCTCACCCACCTCCACCAGGCCCACCTGAACGAGCGCGAGCCGTACTACGCGGAGCTCCTGTGGCCCTTCCTCGCCCTGGCGGTCTGGCTTCCGGGAGCCTCCCATGAATGATCGTCGCGTGCGGTGGTGTGGTGCGGCCTGGACGGTTGCGTGCACCGCCCTTTTCCTCCTTCCTCCGACTGCCGTCGCCATCGACTGGTCGAAGTGTCCATCGGATGCCGGGCGTCCCGCGGATGCGCCCCACGGCTGGTCCCACTGGTGGGGGGCGACGGAGTACATGAAGGAGGGCAACTGTGAAGGCGCGATCAACGAGTCGCAGTACCTGATCAACCACCCGGAGTTCAGCTCGCCGAAGTACAGCCACAAGGCGCTTGTCCTCCAAGGCCAGTGCTACGAGTTACAGAAGCAGCCGGCGAAGGCGATGGCGGCCTACGTCCAGGCGCTGAAGCAGTTCGGCAAGGCCGAGCAGACCCTCTACCTCCTCGCTGACCTCTACCTTCGGCAGGACAACCCGGCGCAGGCGGCGAAGCTCTTTGGCGCCACCCTGAAGATGAATCCGAAGAACAGCGACGCGGCGCGCGGTTTGGCCGCCAGCTATCTCGCCCTGGGCAAGGTGCAAGAGGCGCGGCAGGCGACCGACCTGGCCGAGCGACTCGGCGCCGATGTGGCCGCTTTGCGCCGGGGCCCGACGTCGGGTGGCAAAGGTGGAACCGCCGCGGCTCACCCCTAGGCGTCGGTTGGAGCGATGCACGATCGACCGCCGGACTGCGGATCTCGACCCGGATCGTGGGTCGTTCTTTGTGATCGAGGTCCAGCCGTGCTGCGCACGGGTCCCGATCCGGACTCGAGCCCACTTGAACCACGTCACGCCCGCCGTAGTCCAACAGATTCCTAGCCGCTGCGACCTTTACCGAAAGGCGTGACCCACGATGGGCATACTCTCCTCCGGCGCCGCGATTCGGCGAGGAGCCAAGTGGCTTGTTACCGGCAACCTGGTCGGACGCGGCCTCGACTTCGCCTTCGGCGTCGTCCTCGCCCGGCTCCTCGTCCCTGCGGACTTCGGGATGCTGGTGACGATGCGCATCTTCACCGGCCTCGCTGGCTTCGTGGCCGGCGGCGGCATGGGCCAGGCCCTGGTCCAGGCAAAGGTGGTGGAGAAGCGCGACTACGACGTGGTCTTTACCCTCCAACTCCTCGCCGGCGGTCTCATCTACGCCTTTTTCTTCCTCATCGCCCCTGCCTTTGCCCACTGGTTCCACGACGACCTCTACCGTGACCTCCTGCGCGTCTCAGCCCTGAGTTTTCTCATCCGGCCGGTGGGCAATGTGGGCCAGGCGCACCTCCATCGCGCCATGCGCTTTCGTGCCATCGCGACTCGGCGGATGGTCACCACGCCCATCTCGGGGGTGGTGAGCATCTTCCTTGCCTGGCACCACCTTGGGCCGTGGAGCCTGATCCTCGGCGGCCTTGCCGGGTCGTTGGCCAACGCGGTGCTCCTCATGGCGGCGAGCGGCTGGCTGCCCAGGCCCGCCTTTCACCTCGCCACCGCCAAGCGACTTGGCCTCTATGGCGGCAAGGTGGCGGCAAACAACCTTGTCTCCTTCCTCAACGGCGAGGCACAGAACTTCGTCCTCAGCCGCCTCGGTGGTGCCGCCCTGCTGGGTCTCTACAACAAGGCGACGAGCCTCCAGACCCTCCCCGGCGACGTGATCGGCAGTTCGGTCTACCAGACGGTCTTTCGCGCCCTGGCGATGGAACAGGAGAACCGCGACCGGAGCCGCTACCTCTTCTTCCGGGCGATTACCTTGGTGGCGGTCTACACCTGGCCCTTCTTCGTGGGGCTGGTGTGGCTTGCCGACCCTTTCATCGTCACGGTCTACGGTGTGAAGTGGCAGGCGGCGGCGGCGCCTCTGGCGATCCTCTCCCTCGGCGGCTTCGTTGCGACCGTGGGCATGCAGGCGGGCGCCCTGGTGGCGGCCCAGGACCGCATCGGCCGCGAGCTCTTAATCCAGAGTGAGCGGATCGTGTGGCTGGTGGTGGCGTGTGTGGTGGGGTTGCACTGGGGGCTGGTGGGGGTCGCCTGGGCAACGATCCCGGTGCGTCTCTACACTTCCAGCCGCATGTACCACCTCGCCGCCTCCACCGTCGGCACGACCTTCCGCGATCTGGTTCGCGCCCTCGCCCCGGCGATCTGGCTCAACACCTTGCTCTGCGGCCTCTTCGGCGTGGCCCACCTCCTCCTCTTCGGCCCGTGGCGGGAGCAGAGCCCGGCACTCTATCTAGCGGGGATGGCGGTGGTGGGGGTGGTGGGCTACCTCGCCCTCTTCCTCTTCCTTCCCATCGAAGGGCTCTCCAGCGAGTCGGGGCGCTGGCGCACGATGCTGCACGTGGGGGCACGGCCGTGAGCACCGCGCCGCCGATCTTTGTGGTGGGTGCGCCGCGTTCGGGGACCACCTTGTTGAGCGCCATGCTCGGCGCCCACCCGGCGATGAGCTGCGGGACAGAGACCGACTTCTTCCACTTCCTTGCCCAGGCGGAGGTGGCTGCCCTCCTGGATCCGGGGCGCTGGCCAGAGGCGGCGGTGGACTTCCTCTTCTCCATGGTCCAGGCAGCGGAGAAGCAGCCGGTGCCAGAGCAGTACGGCCTGAGTCGGCCACAGGTCACCGCCTACCTGCGGGGCCGGGAACCATCGGTGGTGGCGCTCCTCGATGCGGTGGTAGCGCCGGCCATGGCGGCAAAGGGGGGCCATCGCTGGGTGGAGAAGACGCCGCGCCACATCCTCCACCTCCCCGCGATCCGGCGCGCCTTTCCCGACGCCCCCATCGTCCGCATCCTCCGTGACCCGCGCGACGTGGCCCTGTCGACGGTGAAGACACCGTGGCAGTGGGCGGCGCGTGACTTCCCCGGGGCGCTGCTCATGTGGCGCTTCTGCAACGTCGAGGGTGAGCCGTTCTGCGCCGCGGACGGCCACACCTACACCCTGCACTACGAGGAGCTCTTGCGTGAGCCGGAGGTGACCTTGGCGGCGCTGTGCGAGTTTCTCGGTGAACCGTACAGCGCGGCGATGCTCGACACTGCTGTCTCCTACACGTCGGTGAACAGCATCGGCGAAAGGTGGAAGGAGAAGGTGGGCGGACCCCTCGATCCGAGCCGCGCCGGGGTGTGGGAACGGGAGCTGACGGTTGAGCAACGGCGCATCGCCGACTGCCTGGTGGGCGACCTCATCCAAAAGTATGGCTATGGCGCCCCACAACCCCTTCGCTACGCCGCGATCACCCCGGACCCCCTCGCGCTGCTGAAATACCCGGAGGCCCTGACCTGGCTGGTTGACGAGGGGTTGCGGGTCTGGGGCGACGGCCGCGAGGCGGCTGCGGCCGCCCTTTTTTTCGGCGCGCCGGATCGCGCTGGGTGGGTGGCGGGTGGCCCTTGGCAGCGCCTCGTTGCGGTTGCTCGCCTGCGCGCCGACCTGCGCCGCCGGGTGTGCCGTGGGCTTGCGGTGCGCTGGTTTGCGGCCGCCGGTGAACACGCGGCGGCGGGGGTGGTCAACCACCTTCTCGGCGGAGTCCTCCGCGGGTGCGGTGCAGTGCAGGTCGAGACCCCCGCGGTGGCGGGCTATAAGCAGTGGCGCCACAACCTTCGCCACAACCCGCGCCTGGGCCAGTTCCATCGCGTCAATGTGGCGGATGCGTGCCTGGCAGCGGTGGCATGACCAGGGAGGCGGCGATGGCGGGGGCGAGGGACTCCGGCATGGCCGAACTCCGCGGGGCCTTTCGGGTGGCGATCGAGATTGGCGACCTCTTCGCCGCGGCCGCGGGATGGCCGGCGGTGACGGCGGTCGTTGGGGCGGAGCGCACCGCGGGTGAAGCGCGGTCCGGAGTGGCGGCGGTGGTGGATCGTTTTGCCGGCGGGGCGGCGTGTGGCTTTTTGCGCTGGAGCGGGCCGACCTGCGCGGTGATCTCCAGCGCGGGCGAGTATCGGGTGACCACGGCCGCGGGCGGTGGCTGGCTCTTGCTGCCGGCGCGGCCGGAGGGGGCCACCTACTGGATTCCCCAGCCACCGCGCCGGCGGCGGGTCGACGCGGTAGGGCGGATTCTCGAAGAGACGACCGCGGACCTGACCAGGATCACCGCCTCCACTGGAGCGGTGGGGATTGAGGTGGCGGTGGCCGAGGGATGGTCCCTCGACCTGGTGGTGTGGCGGCTACCTGTGGCGGGCGAGGTGGGGCCGGCGGAACTTGCCAGCCTCACCCCGGTGGAGCGCCAGCCCCTCTTCCTCTGGGGGTCACACACGACTTACGCCCGTCCCGCCGATCTCTACCTCCATCTGCTCCACGGCCACGTCTACGAGAACCGCGCCTCGTGGCCGCACTACTGGAAAGTCTGCTCGGAAAACGACGCCCACGCCCTGTGGGTCGGCTTGCGCGGCCTGCAGCTCGCCACGGGCAAGGGGCTCTACGGGCTGCTGCGCCGCCAGCTCCTCCTCTCGCTCCTGGCGCGCCAGGCCACCGACGGCGGCTGGTATCACGGCGAGTGGACGAGCCTCTACGAGTCCCACTTCCGCCTCCACACGAGCGGCGTCCACCTCCTCCTTGATGCCCTGAGCGAGGGCGCCGATCCGGCGGTGCAGGCGGCCCTGGCGCGGGCGGTCGCCTTCCTCGCCGAGCGGGCGGTGAAGATCGACGCGGGCACCTGGTTCCTCCACGACTCCCTGGAAGAGTCGGTAGAGAGCATGCGCCAGAGCCCTTTTGCCTGGCTGGAGAGCCGCGCCCTGGGCAAGGGGGAGAGCAACATGCTGGTGCTCAACACCCACCTCGACACCGCCGTCGCCCTCGCCCGCTATGGCGAGCTGACCGGCGACCTTCGTTACGCCACGCGGGTGGAGTCGGCGCGCCAGGCGGCGCATCACCTCCTCTGCCTCCGTCCCGCCGAGTGGCTCTACCAGCCCTTGTTCGCGGCGATCCGCCTCTCCTTCCTTCCCACGCCCGAGGCCGAGCGCCTCCCCGCGCCGGTGCGGGCGGTGAAGCGGATCGGCTGGCGGTACCTGATTCCGTGGCTGGTGCGGGTGAAGCGACGTTACCCGCGCCTGGTGATGCCCGGTGGCTATATCGACCGCGCCCTGTCGCTCACCGGGCTCGCCCATGACTACCAGTCGATCCACACCATGGATCTCGCCCGCTACCTCTGCCGCCTACCCGATCCGGAGTTGGTGCCGCTCCTCGACCAGGCGATCGACTTCACCTTCGCCAGTGGCCTGGTGGCGCGCTGGGGTGAGCTGCCCAGCAAGCGATACGCGCTGGGCTTCCTCGCCGAGACCCTCTACCACCGGGCGATGGCGGACCCGGCGCCTGGCCACCGGGCGCGCTTGGCGCAGGTGATGGCGCTCCTCGAGGAGTACGCCCTCGGCCAGCCGCCGTCGTTGCTTGGGGGCAATGGGGAGGTGGTGGCGCCGGCCCAGCAGGTGGGACCGCCGGCGGCGGTGGACGGCCACTTGCGGGTCGCCAACCTCTCCCGGGGCGAGCGGCGCGAGGTGGTGGTGGTGAACCCCACCACCGTTCCGATCCCCCTCGTCTGGGCACGTGGCGGCGACGGGCTGGTGTGGCGCGACTCCACGGGCGCGGCGGCCGGCGCGGCGGTGGTCCCGGCGGGTGGCTGGCTGTGGGGGCAAGGGGGGTGAGCGCGCCGCTCTCCATCGCCCTCGTCGCCCCCGAGTTTCTCCCGGACCTCGGTGGGGTGGAGACCTATAGCTACGAGCTTGCCCGCGAGCTCTCCCGGCGCGGCCACCGGGTCACCGTCTTCACCCGACGCCACCCCGCGGGCGAGGTGGCGGGCGAGAGCTTCACCGTCCGGCCGGAGCTCTCCCTCCGGCGTTACCTCGATGGGCCGTTGCTCCACCGCGAACACTTCGACGTGGTCCACGCCACCAACGCCGCCTACGCCTGGCTCGCCTTGGAGAGCGCGCCGGTGGTGGTGTCGGTTCATGGCAACGACTTTCTCCGCCCCTACTGTCGGGTCGGCCGGCGCGACCTGCAGCGGTGGAGCGGCCCGTGGAACGGCCTGCGCCGCCGGCTTGCGGGGCTCGACCGTGCGCTTGGCGAGCGGCGTACCGAGGCGTGGATGGCGGCGGGGCTGGCTCGCTGCCGGCGGGTAGTGACCAACAGCCTGTACACCGAGTCGGTCCTCCTCGCGCGCCTGCCGAGCTGTGCCGGCCGGACCACCGCCGCCCTCGTGGGGTTGTCACCCGAGCTCATGGCCCTGCCTGAGCCATCTCCGCGCGGCGGGTCCCCGCGCCTGATCACCGTTGCCCGCCTCTCCGAGCCGAGGAAGTGCGTCGACCGGGTGATTGCCGGCCTTGCGCGTCTCAAAGACCGGTTCGACTTCACCTACGAGGTGGTGGGCGACGGACCCCTGCGGCCGGCGCTCGTGGCGCAGGTGAAGGCCTCGGGGCTCGCCGAGCGGGTCACCTTCAGCGGCCAGTTAGAGCGCGCCACCCTCATCGACCACCTGCGCGCCAGCGACCTCTTCATCCTCACCTCCGACGTCCTCCCCACCAGCCACGAGGGGTTTGGGATTGTCTACCTGGAGGCGAACGCCTGCGGCGTGGGGGTTCTCGCCTGTCGCGCGGGCGGCGCGGTGGAGGCGGTGGCGGAGGGGGTGAGCGGGTTTTTCGTGGACGCGCCCACCCCCGCGGCGATCGGCGGCGCGGTCGAGCAGTTCTTGGCCGGCGCGGTGCGCTTCGATCCGCACGCCTGCCAGACCTTTGCCCGTGGTTTTGACTGGGCGCGGGTGGTGGATCGGATCGAGCCTTTCTACATAGGGTGAGGGGATGGCGGACGCGACCCTGACCCCTGGACTGCCCGGACCCCCGGAGATCTCGGTGGTGATGGCGTGTCACGACGCGGCCTCCTTTGTCGGCGAGGCCATCGGCAGCGTCTGTGGCCAGACCTTCTCGGCGGTGGAGCTGATCGTGGTGGACGACGGCTCCACCGATGGCTCGCCGGCGATCGTTGCGGCGCGGGCGGCAGCGGATCCGCGGGTGCGCCTAATCCGCCAAGAGAACCGCGGGCCGTACCCGGCGCGCAACCGGGGCTTGGCTTCGGCGCGCGGCCGGTTCATCGCCTTTCTCGATGCGGACGACTACTGGGAACCGGATTGCCTCGCCCGCCTGCATGCGGCGCTGCTTGAGTCCGGTGCCGACCTCGCCTATTGCGGATGGCAGAACGTCGGCGACGTGCCCGCGGGGGGCGCGCCGTACGTGCCGCCCGCCTACGAGGAGGGGGACGTGGTGGCGCGGTTTCTGCGCGGCTGCCCCTGGCCGATCCACGCCTGTCTCACCCGGAGGGGGGTGATCGACGCGGTGGGCGGCTTTTCGGAGCGCTGCTTCTCCGCGATGGACTTCGACCTGTGGTTGCGCATCGCCGGCCACACCCAGCGGATCGTTCGCGTGCCGGCGGTGCTCGCCTATTACCGGTGGCATGGCAACGGGCAGATCTCCTCGGTTCGCTGGCGCCAGGTCGTCGACGCCTGGCGGGTGCGACGTGACTTCGTCCGCTTCGAGCCGCGCGCGGTGGCCCACCTCGACCGCCGCCAGCTCCGCGCCCTGGTCCACGGTGATTTGCTGCGGCGCGCCTACACCGCCTACTGGCGGCGCGACTTCGACTCCGCCACACCCCTCTTCCGCCTGGCCCTGGCCACCGGCTGTTGGCGCCTCCCGGACCTCAAGTACCTCCTCCCCGCCTGCCTGCCGGCCCGCCTCTATCGCGCCCTCCTCCAGCGCCACGACCGGCGTACCGAGTGATCCCCGATGGCGCGCTTCACCATCCTCATGTACCACCAGGTCTGTGTGCCGGGCAGCGCGGCGGAGGCGAAGTACGCCTGCCCGCCCGGCCGCTTCGCCCGCCACATGCGCTACCTGAAGGGGCGCCATGCGGTGGTCTCGCTCACCGCGATCCGCCGCCACCTGGAAGGGGAGGTAACCCTTCCCGACGGTGCGGTGGCGGTGACCTTCGACGACGGCTTCCGCAACAACTACACCGACGCCCTGCCGATCCTGCGCCGTTACCAGATCCCCGCCACCCTCTTCCTCATCGCCGGCTTGGTGGGCGCGACGAACCGATGGATGGCGGCGGCGGACTACCCGGAGCGGCCCATGGTGACCTGGGACGAGGTGCGGGAGATGGCGGCAGCCGGGATGGAGATCGGCGCCCACACCCTCAGCCATCCGCGTCTCACCGAGCTCGCGCCGGCGGCGGTGGCCACGGAGGTGGCGGAGGCGCGGGCGGTGATTGAGCGACAGCTCGCGCACCCGGTAGACGCCTTCGCCTATCCCTACGGCCTGTGCAACGAGCCGGTGGTGGCGGCGGTGGCGGCCGCGGGCTATCGCATCGCCTGCACCACCCGGCCCGGCTTCAACCGGCCGGGGATCGACCCGCTCTCTTTGCGGCGCATCGAGGTCTTCGGCACCGACGCGGTGTGGCGGCTGGCGCAGAAGATTCGCTTCGGCTGTAACAGTTCGGGGGTGACTCGGCCCCTACGCTACTACTGGAATCGTCTCCGGGCGTGGGTGTGACCATGGAGCTGTCGGTCATCCTCTGCACCTACAACCGGTGCCAGAACCTCGCCCCTTGCCTCGCCGCGGTCGCCCGCCAGGAGGGGCTCGACTCCGTCGCCTGGGAGGTGGTGGTGGTGGACAACAACTCCACCGACGCCACTCGTGCCACGGTGGAGAGGCTTGCCGCGGAGCTGCCCATCCACCTCCGCTACTGCTTCGCGGCAGACCAGGGGCTGTCGCACGCGCGTAACCGCGGGATCGAGGAGGCGGCGGGCCGCTACCTCTGCTTCATGGACGATGACATCACGGTGACCCCGGGTTGGCTCGCCGCCCTCTACCACTGCTTCCTGGACCACGACTGCGACGCGGCCGGCGGGCCGATCCACCTCCATCCGCCGCGCCCACTGCCGGCGTGGATTCGCCCCGACATGCAGGGCTTCCTCGGCTTTCGCGACCTCGGCCCCGAGGTGCGCCAGCTCGACGGCCGGCGCGAGTTCCCCTTCGGCGGCAACATGGCCTTCGACCGGCGGGTGGTGGAGCGGATCGGTCTGTTCGACACGGCGCTCGGGCGCAAGGGCGAGGGGCGGCGGCGCGCGGAGCTGTTCAAGGGAGAGGAGACCGACTACTTCCACCGCCTCGCCGGAGCGGGTGGAGTGATCTTCTACGTCCCGGACGCCCTGGTCTTTCACCAGGTCCTCGAACACCAGCTCCACAAGCGGTTCTTCCGCACCCTGCACTATAACGCCGGCCTCTTGGCGGCGCGCCGCGATCCCGAGTGCTACCCCCACACCCTCGCCGGGGTCCCCCTCTTCCTCTTCCGCCAGCTCCTCCGCGCGGCGTTGCGGTACCTCTGGCAGGTGGCGCGCCACGGGCCGAGTTTCGCCTTTCGCCAGCAGATGACCGCCGGCTACTTCCTCGGCCGGGTGGCCGGCTACGCTCGCCGCCGCGGCCCGGCGGATCGATAGGGCGGGGGTTGGATCCCCTTTGCGAAGGAGAGCGCGATGACCCCGGACCGTGACCCAAGCGGCGGCCCCACCGGCCCCATCTTCATCGTTGGCGCGCCGCGCTCGGGCACCACCCTGCTCCAGTACATCGTCCGCTCCCACCCACGCCTCTCTTTGCCCACCGGCGAGTCGCACTTCATCGTCCCCCTCTACCGGGAGCGGGAGCGGTTCGGTGACCTCGCCCGGCCGGAGAACGTCCGCCGAGTCCTGGAGGAGATGTGGCGGCGTAACCGCTCCTTCCTCGCCACCGACCTGCACGGCGTGCACTTTGATGAAGCGGCGATCCCGGAGCTCGCCGAGTCCCTTGCGGCGGCGGGTGGCGGGACCATGGCAGGGGTGATCGCCGCCCTCTTCGGGCGCAATGCCGCCGGTGAGGGCAAGGCACGGTGGGGCGACAAGACGCCGTACTATGTCCTCCACATGGCCCTCTTGCTGGAGATGTACCCGGCGGCGCAGTTCATCCACCTGATTCGCGACGGCCGCGACTGCGCCCTCTCCACCCTGGTGCGGCGCGACGACTTCCACGTCTACAACTTCTACGAGGCGGCGCGGTACTGGCAGCACTACGTGGAGGTGGGACAGGAGGTGGGCGCGCACCTTCCCGCGGGCAGCTACTTCGAGATCCGCTACGAGGATCTTCTCGACGACCCACCGGCCACCCTGGGCCGTCTGTGCTGCTTCCTCGGTGAGCCGTACACCGACGACTTGGTGAACTTCCGCAAGGCGCATGAGGCGGGCAAGACGCCGCTGGTGGCGAAGCCGATCCAGAAGGACAACCAGGAGAAGTGGCGGGGTGCGATGTCGGCGCGCCAACTCCGCCTTTTTGAGGGGGCGGCGGGCGCGACCCTGGCGCGCAATGGCTATCCCCTCGCCACCCCGGGCGATGGCCTGGCGTGGCCGGTGCGCGTTGCCTGCACCCTCCACAACCGCGTCCTGCGCCGCTGGCGGCGGGCGCGCAAACACGGCTGATCGATGGACGCCTCGATCCTCATCTGCACCCATGACCGGGCCGCCCTCCTCGACCGCCTCCTGGGCTCGATCGCCGCGGCCCGCCCGCCCGCGGCCCTGAACCTGGAGACGGTGGTGGTGGCGAACCGGTGCACGGGAGCCACCGGTGCGGTGGTGGCGGACTGGCGGCGGCGGGGCGGGGTGGCGGGGCTGCGCCTGGTGGAAGAGCCCGAGCTCGGCAAGTCTCACGCCCTCAACCGCGGCGTCGCCGCGGCGCGCGGCGAGCTGCTGTTGTTCGCCGATGACGACCACCGGGTCGCCGCCGGCTGGCTGGAGGCGGTGGCGCGGGCGGTGGCGGTCCACCCGGAGGCGGCCTGTTATTGCGGCCGCATCCTTCCCGACTGGGATGGGAGCGAACCCGCCTGGGTCCACGACGACGGCCCCTACCGGATCCGGCCCTACCCGGTGCCGAACTTCGACCTCGGCGAGGAGGAGCGGCCGGTGATGCCGGGCGACTTCATCCCGGGCGGTGGCAACCTCTTCTTTCCGCGCACCCTGATCGACCGACTCGGCGGCTTCGACGCGACCCTCGGACCGCACGGCCACGACCTCGGCGGCGCAGAGGACATCGCCTTTGTCGGCCGCATCCTCGACGCGGGGCTACCGCTTTGGTACTGCCCCGGCGCCCTCCAGTACCACTACGTGGACCCCGCTCGCCTTACCCTCGGTTACGTGGTGCGCAAGGCGTATCAGCGCGCCCGCGACACCCGCCGGGCGCGGCCGTCCGCGATCGGACGGTGCTGGCTCGGGGCGCCGTGCTACCTCTTCGCGCAGCTCGCCGGCCACGCCGGGCGGGCGGCCACCGCGTGGAGTGCAAACCGGCGGCGCCACTACCTGGTGCGCACCGCCGCCACCCTCGGGGAGATTCGCGGCAGTTACCAGGCCGCGCGGAGGGGGCGGTGAGGCTGGCCGAGCTGGGGGTGAAGGTGGCGAAGACCGCCGCCTTCTATGGCCATCGCCTAAGCCAGCTGGGGCGCGACCTCTGCTGGCCTTTGGTGGACCGCCACCGCCTCGCCCGGCCGGTCCTGGTGGTCGGCTGTTCACGATCCGGCACGACGTTGGTCTACAAGACCCTGTCGCTCGCCCCCGACCTCGCCTCCCTCAACCGCGAGGCGCACGCCTTCTGGGGGGCGCTCCACCCGCCGGAGAAAAACGACTGGCGCGGCCACGCCCTCACCGCCGGTGACGCCTCCGCCACGGAGCGCGACCAGGCCCTGCGCTACTACCACCGCTTCCTCGGCGCTCGCCGCTTCGTGGACAAGACGAACCAGAACGGCTTCCGCATCCCCTATCTCGACGCGTTGTTTGAAGAGCCCTGCTTCGTCTTTGTGAAGCGCAACCCGGGCGACAACATCGCCTCCTTGATCACCGGCTGGGGGCGGCCGGACGAGTACGGCGACTGGTCCGGGGCCCTGCCGGCCAGGGTGCGCATCGACGGTGGCCGGTACACGCGCTGGTGTTTTTTCCTCTTCCCCGGCTGGCGCGCCTACCTAGACGCCCCGATTGCGCAGGTGGCCGCCGCCCAGTGGCGCGCCTACAACGAAGCGGTCCTCGCCGCGCGCGCCAAGATTCCCGCGGGCCGCTTTGTGGAGGTGGCATACGAGGCGCTCCTCGCCGATCCGGTCGCCGCCTTCCGGGAGCTGTTCGCGGCGGTGGGGGCGGACTTCTCGCCGGCGGTGGCCCGCCACTGTGCGACGGTGCTCCAGCGCCCGTACAACGCCTTCTCCGCGCCGCGCCTGGCGAAGTGGCGCGAGGCGCCGGAGGCGGCGCGAATCGCAGCGGTCTTGCCGGAGGTCACCGCGACCGCCGCCGCCCTTGGCTATCCGGTGGAGACGGGGTGATGAGCGTGGCGCTCGCGGCGGGGCTGGTCATCTCACTCTGGGTGGTGGCGCTCGCGCTGATCGGTGCCAGCCGCGGTCGGCTGCTTGCCGCCACTTGGCGCGAGCCGTACGTGGGTGACGCGGTGGTGGTGATTGAGTCCGATGACTGGGGGCCGGGGCCAGCGGCGCATGCGCTCGCCCTCGATCAGCTCTTGGCGCTTCTCGCTTGCCACCGCGATGGTATTGGCCGGCCGGCGATCCTCACCGCCAACCTGGTGATGGCGGTTCCGGACCCCGAGGCGATCGTCGCCTCGGGCTATACGCAGTACCGCCGGCGTTTTCTCGATGACTTTCCTGAGGTGGCCACCGCCCTGCGCGCCGGCCGCGCCGCCGCCACCCTTTGTCCGCAGCTCCACGGTCTTGACCACCTCTACCCGGAGGGGCTGTTGGCGCGCGCGCGCGCGGGCGACGCGGAGCTCCGCGCCTGGTTCGCCGCCGGCGGTCTCGACTGGGAGAGACTCCCCTCGCCCCTCCAAGGCCACTACGTCGACGGTAGCCAGCTCCCCACCCGGTCGGTCGCGGCGCCGGTGCAGAGCGCGTTGGTGGCGGGCGGCGTCGAGGCCTTTACGCGCTTCTGGGGCGAGGGGCCGACCTCCGCGGTGGCGCCGTGCTACCTGTGGGACGACACCACCGAGCGGGCGTGGGCAGCGGCCGGGGTGCGCTACATCCAGACCGCCGGTTACCGCTGCACCGGCCGCGGCGCGGACGGTCGCTACCTCCAGGACCCGCCGTGGCTTGTGCCGGGCAACCGGTCGCCCGCGGGCCCGCGGTACTTGGTGCGCAACGTCATGTACGAGCCGCGCGACGGCCGTGGCGAGGAGTCGGCGTGGGCGGAGGTGGTTCAGCGGGTGGCTGAGGCGCAGCCGGCGGTCATTTCCACCCATCGCTACAACTACACGGGCGAGCAGGCGGAGGCGGCGCGCGCCGGTCTCGGCCACCTCCTCGCGCGCGGCCGGCGCCGCTACCCGCGCCTGCGCTTCCTTGCCTCGCCCGAGTGGGGACGGTGGATCGAGCAGGGCGTGGTCAGTAACCCCCTGACCGGCGAATGGCCACCCCTGACGAAGGCCACCCGGCGGCGCAAGGTGGCCGCCTTCCTCCGCCGCCTCTACCACCGCCATGCGAAGGTTCGCACCGTCGCGATCACCACGACCCTCATCCTGCCGGCGGCGCTGTTGGTTTTTTGCCTCGACCCACGGCCCGGGAGGGGCGGTGGCTGAGACCCTGGTGATCTCGGTGGTAATCCCCGCCCACAACGCCGCTTTGTTTCTGGCGGCGGCGGTGGCGAGCGTCCGGGAGCAAGAGCCCGCGGTGGCAGAGATCATCGTGGTGGATGACGGCTCCACCGACGCCACCGCCGCGGTGGCTTCGGGGCTCGGCGTCACCCTGATCCACCAGGCGAACCAGGGGCCGGCGGCGGCGCGCAACGCCGGGGTGGCGGCGGCGACCGGGACGTGGATCGCCTTCCTCGACGCGGATGACACCTGGGTAGAGGGCAAGCTCGCGCGCCAGCTCGCGGTGGTGGCGGCCCACCCCGAGGTGGTGCTGGTCGCGGGCGACATGGCGGAGGTGGATCGCGAGGGCAACGTGGTCTGTGCCTCGGTGATGGCCGCCCATGGCCATCTCGACCGCTTCCGCGCCCTGGGCGGCGCGCCGATCCCGCGCGCGGCGGGGGAGTTGCTGGAGGCGAACTTCATTCCCACCCCCACGGTCTTGGTTCGGCGCGCGGTGGTGTTGGCGGTGGGCGGATTCGACCCGGCGCTCGCCTATGGCGAGGACTTGGAGCTGTGGGCGCGGATCGCCACCCGCTTCCCGATCGCGGTGGTCCCGGAGGTGCTTATGCGCCGCACCCGCCACGCGGCGAATCTCACCGGCGGGGGGATGGAGACCCTGCGTGGCCTGGTGCGGGTGGGTGAGGCGATCCGGCGCTGGCCACCCGGGGCGCTCGCCGGCCAAGGGGTGGGGCCGGATGGCTGGGCGGCGGCGCGCTATCTCGATCTTGGCCACGCCCTCTCTTTGGCGGGCGCGACGCGCGAGGCACGGTGGGCGCTCCGCCAAAGCCTCTGCCTCGCCCCATCGTGGAGCGCGGCGCGGGCGCTGCTTCTCGCCACTTTGCCCGGCGCGCTGGCGCGCCGGTTGCGGGGCGGGTGGGGTGGCGCCGATGAGGGCGTGATGGTGGGACGGCGGCGCATCCTGTACGTGGAAAACGGCATCGGCCCGGGCGGGGCGCTGGTCTGTCTCCGCCATTTGGTGCGCCACCTCGATCGCAACCGGTACGACCCCTTGGTGGTTACCGGCCGGCGCGGCGGGGTGTACGAAGAGCTCGCGCGCGATGCGCCGTGGCGACCGATCCGCGATCGGTGGGTGGAGGTGGCGGGGCTGAAGGGGCGGTTGGCCACGGCGGCCTGGCCCGATCGGCTGGCGGGGCTGCGCTGGCTGTGTGGTCAGCTTCTTGCCCGTCTCGATGACCTGGCGAACTTTCTTCCCTTCTTCTTGGGCCTACTGGCCACTGCCGTGCGCTTTCGTCCCCACCTGATCCATGCGAACAACGAGCCGCTGTGCAATCGGGCGGCCCTGCTGGTGGGCAGGCTCTTGGGGGTGAAGGTGGTTTGCCACGTGCGCGGCCAGCGCGACGCGGGGGGTTCTCTCTCCCTCTTTTACCGCCTGCCGCACCACCTCCTCGCGGTCTCTCACTGGGTCGCCGGCGAGATCGTCGGTCTCGGCATCCCCGCGGAGCGGGTGGAGGTGGTCTATGACGGGATCGAGCTGGAGCGGATGGACCCGGCCGCGGACGGCATGGCCTGGCGCCGTGTACATGACCTGCCGGAGGACGGCTTCGTGGTCGGGCTGGTAGGGCTGCTGATTCCGTGGAAGGGGCAGCAGCTCTTGCTTGACGCGGCGCCGCGCTTGTTTGTGGCACTGCCCGACCTGCACCTGGTCTTCGCCGGCGGTACACCCGCGGAGTGCGCGGGTTACGAGGCAGAGTTGCGCGACCGGGTGCGGCGCGAGGGGCTGGAGGAGAGGGTCCACTTTCTCGGCCACGTGGCGGAGATGGCGGCTTTGTACAATGGCCTCGATGTGGTCCTCTCCTGCTCTACCGCACCCGAGCCCCTGGGGACGATGGTGATCGAGGCGATGGCCATGGGCCGGCCGCTCATCGGCCCGGCCTACGGCGGGGCGGCGGAGATGATCGTCGCCGGTGAGTCGGGCCTCCTCTTTCCGCCGGGCGACGTGGCAGCTCTTGTCGCGGCGATCGTGCGCCTCCACGCCGACCCGCGAGAGGCGGCCCGCCTCGGCGCGGCGGCGCGCGCGCGGGCCCTCGCCCTGTTTGCGGTGGAGGAGCATGTCCGCCGGGTCACCGCCGCCTACGACCGCCTCCTGCCCGCCGTCGCGCTCGCCCAGGTGGCGGGGGAGGGCGGCCATGCGTGACCTGTTCGTGGTGGGGATAGTCCTCGCGTCGCTTCCGATCACCCTGATCCGGCCGTGGGTGGGGGTCCTCGCTTGGACGTGGCTGTCGCTGATGAGTCCGCATCGCTACTGCTGGGGCTTCGCCACCACCTTTCCGGTAGCGGAGCTGGTGGCGATTGCCACCCTGGTGGGATGCCTTTCCACCGCCGATCGCCAGCCCATCCCGCGGGTTTGGCAGGTGGGGGTCTTGGTCTGCCTCTGGTCTCTCTTTGGGATCACCACCACCGTTGCCTTCAACCCGGACCCCGCGTTCTACCAGCTCATCGAGGTGAGCAAGGTCCTGGTGATGACCTTTGCCACCGTGGTGCTGATCAACGATCGGCGAAAGCTCTTCTATTGGGTGGTGGTGATCGCCCTCTCCCTGGGGTTGGTGGGGCTCAAGGGCGGCATCTTCACCCTCCTCACCGGCGGCCAGCACCGGGTCTACGGCCCGCCCGGGACCTTCATCGGCGACAACAACGACGCGGCCCTCGCCCTCTGCATGACCCTCCCCTTTCTCTACTTCTTGCCGCGCCTGGTGCGTGGGCTGGATCTTGGGCGGTGGTGGGCGTGGCTGGGCCGCGCCGCGCCGGTGCTGACCTTGTTCACCGCCATCGCGGTGGTCGGTACCTACTCGCGCGGCGGCTTCATCACCCTGGCGGTGGTCCTTGTCGCCCTCACCTGGCGGTCGCGCTATCGGGTGGTGGTGGCGGGGGTGATGGTGATCGCGGTGGTGGTCGGGGCGGGGATGGTGACCATCCAGTGGAAGGCGCGCATGGGGACCATCGAGACCGCGGAGGAGGAGGACTCCTCGTTCCGCGGCCGTCTCGGTGCCTGGGAGGGGGCACGCAACATCGCTCGCGCGCGGCCGTTCACCGGCGGTGGCTTCCACGCCTTTCAGGGGTGGGTGTGGGATGCCTACTTCCCCCCCGAGGGGCAGGGCCACGACGTCCACTCGATCTATTTCGAGATGCTCGGCGAGCACGGCTATCCCGGCCTCGCTATCTTCCTCCTGTTGCTCGGCGGCTCCTTCCTCCAGGCGGAGCGGATGCGTCGCCGGGCGCGGCGACTAGGGAACACGGAGGTGGAGACCTACGGCGCGATCATCCAGATCGCCCTCGCCGCCTACGCCGTCGGCGGTGCCGCCCTTGGCAAGGCGTACTGGGACTACTTCTACGACCTGATCATTCTCCTCGTGCTGGTGCACACCCTCCTGCCCCTGGCGGCGGACGGTCCGGCGGCGGACGAGGCGGGGGTGGCGGGGGTGGCGGCTGCAACCGTGGCGCGCTGGCGTCCCCCCGAACGGCCGCGGGGCGGGTCGCCGCCCCCGCCCCCGCGGGTCGCCCGGTGGGCGGTAGGTTCCCCCCGGCGTGGGGCGTGACCTGGGTCGCGCCTCAGGGGGTGGGGCGCGGGAGCAGGGTGGCGGGCGTCGCGCTGCGGCTGGCCGGGAGGATCCAGGTGAGCAGGGCGCGGAGGGAGATGGCACCGAGGGCGGCGGTGGCGATGCCGAGGGCCACGGCGACCCCGGGGTATGCCGGGAGGAGGCGCATCGCGCCGTCGAGGAAGATGCCGTGGAGGAGGAAGTATTCGTAGACGTATCCCCCGGCCACCGTACCCCCCGGGAGGGAAAGGGTGGGGAGGGCGAGGGCAACGGTGAGGAGGAGCAGGCTCAACGCGCCGTAGAGAAACTGCGGGTTGAGCCACTGGCAAAGGACGAGGGCCGCGACGATCCAGCCGGCGCGGATGGGCAAGCGCCGGCCCATCAGGCCGCAGACGCCGGCGAGGCAGAAGGTGATCATGTGGCGGCTGAGCGAGCTCTCCCAATGGCCGGCGAGGAGGAGACCAGCAACCGCAGCGGCCGACAGGTAGAGCAGGATCGGCTTGCCCGTCACCTTGGCGACGAAGGTGACCGTGTAGCAGAGCAGGATCAGGGAGATGAACCAGGAGACGACATTGACGAGCTCCCAGCCGTGGGTGAAGAAACCAATCCCCGCCATCTGGGAGAGGAGCTGGTAGGCGGTGAACGGTTTGTCATGGAAGGCGCGGGTCACCACGAAGCTGGCCGCCATCACGATCCAGTAGGCGGGGTAGATCCGGAGCAGGCGGCGCCACAGCCAACGAGACGCGGGGCGGGGGTCGCGGGCGGCCAAAAAGCCGCTGAGGGCGCCGAAGAGGGCGACGCCGGCCTGGCCGAGAGAGAGGGTGCCGACCTGGGTGAGGGCGTAGTGGTCGGTGACCGACATGGCGTGCTGGACGGTCACCAGGACGATCGCCAGGAGGCGCAGGAGATCGAGGCTCGCCAGGTGGTCCGATCGGCCGCCGGTCGCGTCGTCCATGGGGGATGTCGTGGTCGAGGGTGTAGCCACAGCGCCGCACAGTGGACCACGGTCGGTGACAGTGCTCACGCGCCGGGAGGTGAAGCTAGGGGAGGAGGGAAGCGGGGCTCGGGGCGGATCTCGCCGGGCCGATGAGGTGGCCACTGTTCCGGGGTGTGGTTAGGCTACCGCCTCCCTCTTTTTGCCGGAAAGGCGTTGCGATGGCCGAGCAGCAGCCGCTTCACCCCCTCCTGGTGGTCGCCGAGACCGCCGCCCGCGCGGCGGGCGCGGTGGCCCTTTCCATCTACCACCAGGCGGAGGTGCGGAGCTGGGAGAAGGGCGAGGACAATCCCCTCAGCGAGGCGGACCTGGCGGTGGACCGGTTGCTCCACGAGCGGCTCCTCGGTGCGGCGCCTGACTTCGGCTGGCTCTCCGAGGAGAGTCTCGACGACCCGGCGCGTCTGGCGCGCGACTGGGTGTGGGTGGTGGACCCGATCGACGGGACCAAGGAGTTCCTCCAGAAGGTCCCCCACTGGACCGTCTCCATCGGCCTCGTCCACCACGGCGTGGTGCAGCTCGGGGTGGTCTTCAACCCCAGTGAGGACTTGTTGGTGGCCGGGGCGGTGGGGGAAGGGATTACCACCAACGGCGTGCCAGCGACCCTGTCGGCGACCACCGAGCTTGTGGGTGCACACCTGGTGGGGAGTCGCAGTGAGCAAAAGCGCGGCGAGTTCGACGACGTGCGCGACCTCTACCGCTTCGAGGCGGTGGGCTCCATCGCCTACAAGATGGCCCTGTTGGCGATCGGCCGGTGCGACCTCTACTACACCCTCAGCCCGAAGCACGAGTGGGACATCTGCGGCGGCCACGCCCTGGTGGTCGCGGCCGGCGGCCGGGTGACCCAAAAAGATGGGACGCCGATCCTCTACAACCAACCCAAGGCGAAGTACCGCAGCGTAGTGGCCGCGAATCCGATCCTTCACGCCCAGCTTTTGGCGCGCCTGAAAGGGGCCGAGCTGTCGCCGGACCTGCACGCGCGCTAGGCGTTTGGACCCTGGCAGCCGATGGGGATTCCATGTGTTGGCACCGTACCAGTTGTTCTCTCGTGACCCGGGCTGATCCGGCTTGCGGTTCGCCAGTTTCCCCCGGCGGTTCGCGGAGATCCCCGCGGCGGCCGTCGTTCGCGTTCGTTGCGCCGCGCCGCGTGCGCAGAAAAATGGAGTGACCATGAAGCCCTCGTTGAACCCGCCTCTCTCCGTCGCCGGTGGCGTGGAAGACCACCTCAACCCGCCCCACGGTGGTCGCCTGTGCGAGCTGCTCCTCCCCGCCGAGGAGGCGGCGGCGCGCAAGGAGGGGTGCCGCGATCTCCCCTCCATCGACCTCGATGCCCGCTCCCTGTGCGACCTGGAGCTCCTCCTCACCGGCGGCCTGTCGCCGCTCACCGGCTTCCTCGACCAGGCGGACTACGAGGCGGTGGTTGAGTCGATGCGGCTGGCGGATGGGACCCTCTGGCCGGTGCCGATCGTTTTGCCGGTAGATGCGCAGCTCGCCGGCCGCCTCAGCGCCGGGATGGAGGTCGCCCTGCGCGACCCCGAGGGGGTGATCCTCGCCATCCTCACCGTCGGCGATGTGTGGGAGCCGAACAAGGCGCGCGAGGTGGAGCGGGTCTACACCACCACCGACGAGCGCCACCCGGGGGTGCGGGCGGTGCTGGCGCGGCCGAGCTTTTGCGTGGGCGGCCGAGTGACCGGGCTCCAGCTCCCGGTCCACTACGACTTCAAGACCCTCCGCCTCACCCCGCGCGACGTGCGCACCTACGCCGGCCGCTTCGGTTGGCAGCGGTTGGTCTCGTTCATCACCCGCAACCCGCTGCATCGGGCGCATGTGGAGATGACCCAGCGCGCCTGCCGCGAGCACAACGCCAACCTCCTCCTCCACCCGGTGGTGGGGCCGACCCAGCCCGGCGACGTGGACCACTTCGTGCGCGTCCGCTGTTACCGCAAGGTGGCGCAGCGCTACCCCCAGGACCTCATGCTCTTCGGCCTGCTGCCCGCGGCGATGCGCATGGCCGGGGGGCGCGAGGCACTTCTGCACGCGATCATCGAGAAGAACCACGGCTGCTCGCACATCATCGTCGGCCGTGACTACGCCGGCCCGGCGGTCGACGAAGGCGAGCCGCCGTTTTATCCGCCGTATGCGGCCCAGGAGCTCCTCGCCACCCACTGCGCCGAGCTGGGGATCGAGATGGTCCCCTTCCGCAAGCTGGTCTACGTCCCCGAGGAGGAGCGCTACCTCGCCGACGACGAGCTCCCGCCGGGGGCGCGGACCGCGGAGATCTCCGGCTGCGGCCTGCGCTGCTACCTCCAAAAGGGGCTCCCGGTGCCTTCGTGGTACTCCTACCCGGAGGTGGTCGAGGAGCTGAAGAAGGCGTACCCGCCGCGTTCCAAGCGCGGCTTCACGGTCTTCTTCACCGGTCTCTCGGGGGCCGGCAAGTCGACGATCGCCAACGTCCTCTTGACCCGCCTCCTGGAGCAGGGTGACCGGCCGGTGACCCTCCTCGATGGCGACATCGTCCGCCGCCACCTCTCCTCCGAGCTCGGTTTTTCGCGCGAGCACCGCGACCTCAACGTCCAGCGCATCGGCTACGTGGCGAGTGAGATCACGAAGAACGGCGGCATCGCCATCTGCGCCCCGATTGCGCCGTACGAGCACACCCGCCGCGTCAACCGCGAGATGATCGCCCAGTATGGCGGTTACATCGAGGTGTACGTGGCCACGCCGCTCACCGTCTGCGAGGGGCGTGACCGCAAGGGGCTCTACGCCAAGGCGCGCGCCGGCCTGATCAAGGAGTTCACCGGGATCAGCGACCCCTACGAAGAGCCGCAGCGGGCCGAGGTGAGCATCGACACCGCGCACCTGAATCCGGATGAAGCGGTGCAGCAGTTGCTTCACTATCTCCGTCGCGAGGGCTGGATCGAGTAACGGCGGAGCCCGGCACGCCATCTCCGAAGTGTGAGCTTGTCCGGAAATCCTCACCGTACAACCCGTACGCCTCCGGCTTCCGGTCAAGCGCGCAACCCGCGAAGGCGGTGACAAGACGGGATGAGAAAATCGGGAGCGATCCTTGCGGCGGTTCTTGGCGTCCTTGCGGTGTTGTTATCGCAACTTCTGCCATTGCGGACGGCTACGGCGGCAGCGTCCCGTCTGCGCGTGGTTTTCCGTTATGACGACTATTCGCGCTTGAGTGATACGGATCTGGAGAAAGATATTTTTGGGACCGTCGACGACGCAGGTATGTCGTTGGTTGTAGCGGTCATTCCTTTTCCAGGTCGTCCTTACCCTTGGGAGAAAGATTCAAATCGGGAAGAGATCGGGCTGGGTGAAACAAAGGCTGGCCTGCTCCGCACGTATGTGGGGCGTGGCGCGGTGGATCTAGCGGTGCATGGATACAGCCATCGTGCGAACTTTGATGGGCCACCTGGAAAGTCTGAGTTTGCAACCCTTCCTCTTGTCCGACAGCGCCAGCTTCTGGTCTCGGCGAAGGAGGAGCTTGAGCGAACTATGGGTCTGCGAATCGACTCTTTCGTTCCCCCTTTTAACTCCTTTGACGACAACACGGTGATCGCCTTAGGCCATGTTGGCTTCAAGCTCAGTTCTGCAGGAATAACCAGCATCCAACGAGATCATGAATCACTGAGGAGTCTTCCCGGAACGCTTCGTCCACAACGGCTTCGTAAAACGATTGAAGGTGCCCAGTCGGAAGGTCTGATGGATGCGCTTGTAGTTGTCACCATGCATTCCTTTGATTTTGCCGAGAGTGGCGAGCCGTTGCCAGCGTGTCGCATGGGGTAAATGGATGGTCGAAAATACTCGATCGCGGAGTTTGCGCAGGATCTCGCGTGGCTGAAGCAGCTTCCTGGTGTTGAGGTTGTCTCTACGAGAGCTCTCATGGCTAGTGGCGAAGATCTGTCAATCAAACGACTCGATGCGAACGACGCTGTGCGTCGTTCGTGGATCGTTCGCCACTCTCTCATGGCGCCGTTGTTAGCGCATGGGCCGCTGGATGGCGTTTTCTACACCACGGAAGACGCACGGCGTCTCTTGCTAAAAGAGAGACTCGGCGCTGTGTTGCTGTACGGCACTCTCTTTACGTTTTCCACGGTGATGATGTTATGGGTGCTGTACCGGTTCCGGCGGACGAGCGGGGTGCTATGGATGGCCATTTCCGTGTCGTTAGTGGTGATTGGTGCGGTGGCTGTCTCCCACGGACTCCATGGCGGCTTTTACGGGAAATGCGTTGCGCTTCTTTGCCTCTGTGGTGGTGGTCTTCTAGGGAATGTATGGGGCGCGGTGGTCTTTCATCAGCGTAGAGGGATTACCCCGGTGTGGCGCTCTGTGCAGTGAGGGGAGTTCGTTGAAGGTGGCCTCTTCCCGTGTCTCCGGTGACCGCGTGCCGCCGGCCGGCGGCTCCGGTGTGAACGGGATACACCAGCGCCCCCTGCGCATCTGCCACGTGGTCTATCGCCTCGCCACGGGCGGTCTGGAAAACGGCCTGGTGAACCTGATTGAGCGGCTGGATCCGGCGCGCTTTGTGCACCAGATCGTCTGTGTCGACCGGGCCACGGATTTCGCCCGGCGGCTGACCCGGCCGGTGGAGATTGCCGAGCTGCGCAAGCGGTCGGGCTTCGAGGCCGCCTTCTATCTCCGTGCCTGGCGCTGCTTCCGCCGCCTGCGCCCCGACCTCGTTCACACCCGCAACACCGCCGGCCTCGATTGCATCCTCCCGGCGCGCCTCGCGGGGGTGCGGGCGATCGTCCACGGCGAGCACGGCCGCACCGCTGGCGATCCCGGAGGGTTGAACCCGCGCCACAACCTGTTCCGCCGCCTTAACTCCCCCATGGTTCGTCGCTTTACCACCGTCTCCGCCGACCTCGCCGATTGGCTTACGACGACCGTGGGGATCGCGGCGCGCAAGGTGCAGGTGCTGATGAACGGTGTGGACACGGAGCGCTTCGCCCCGGGAGGCGTCGAGCGTGGCGCCGTGCTGGGTCAGCTCCCGGACGGCGCGGTGGTCGTCGGGACGGTGGGACGGCTCGATCCGGTGAAGGGCCACACCACCCTGGTGTCGGCGGTGGCGCGCCTGGGTGAGAAGGTCCACCTGGTGATTGTGGGCGACGGTCCGGAGCGGGGGCGCCTCGCGGCGGCGGTGGCCGCAGCGGGGATCGGGGCGCGGGTCCACCTGCTCGGCGAGCGGTCCGACGTCCCGGCGTTGTTGCGCGCCTTCGATATTTTCTGTCTGCCCTCCCGCGCCGAGGGGATCTCCAACACGCTGCTGGAGGCGATGGCCACGGGGCTGCCGGTGGTGGCGACCGCGGTGGGCGGCAACCCGGAGCTGGTGGTCGAGGGAAAGACCGGCCTGCTGGTCCCCGCCGCCGACGTGGCAGGGCTGGCGACCGCTCTCGATCGCCTCGCGAGCGACGCCGCAACCCGCGCGCGCTTGGGCGTGGCGGCGCGCCGACGGGCGGCGGCAGAGTTCAGCGTCGAGCAAATGGCGATCCGTTACGATACGTGCTACACGCTAGTCGCCCGGGAATGCGGGCTCCGTGTCGATCCTGAGGGGCGATGAACAGGCCGACCTCCACCTATCTCGATTTCGTCCGGTTCTTCGCCGCCGTCATCGTCTTCTTCACCCACGCGAGCTACGCGCGCCTCGAGGGGGAGCGGTTCATCCCGTTTACCTGGTTCTCCCTCGAAGCGGTGATCACCTTCTTTGTCCTCTCCGGCTTCGTGATCGCCTACGTGTCGGAGGCTAAGGACCGCGACCTCTACCATTACTTCCTCAGCCGCTCGTCGCGCCTCTACTCGGTGGTCTTGTCGGCGATCGTGGTGACGATGGCGGTGGACACCCTCGGCAGCCACCTCGATCCCGCCCTGTACGACGGCTGGTGGTACGCGAGCAGCAACCCCCTCTTTCGTGCCTTCGCCAGCCTCACCTTCGTGAACGAGGTGTGGGGATGGTCGGTGCGCCCGTTCACCAACGGCCCCTTTTGGTCGGTGAGCTACGAGGCGTGGTACTACATCTTCTTCGCCTGCGTTGCCTATTTCTCGGGAAGGTGCCGGCTCCTTTTGACCGGCGGCGCGCTCGTCCTCATGGGGCCGAAGATCCTCCTCTTGTTGCCGGTGTGGCTGACCGGGGTCATCGCCTATCGGCTGACTGCGCGGTGGGCGGCAGGGCCGGCCACGGGCGGCGCCCTCTTCCTCGCCTCCCTTGGCCTCGCCCTTCTCTACTGGAAGCTCCAGGTGCGGAGTGCGTGCTTTGATCTGCTGGCCAGCGTGGCGGGTGAAAAGACCCTCTTTCAGCTCCTCCACCAGTCGCGTGACTTCCTCGCCAGTTGGCTCTTCGGGGCGATCGTGGCGGTGAACTTTGTTGGCTTCGCCAAGGTGTCGCCCTGGTTGGAGCGACCCCTGCAGCGGATTGAGGGGCCGATCCGCTTCCTCGCCTCGTACACCTTCTCCCTCTATCTGCTCCATTACCCCCTGCTCCACTTCTTCTACGCCCTCACCCACCGGACCTACCTCACGATGGTCCTGACCCTCGCCTCGGTCTTCGCGATCGGTACCTTCACCGAGCGCAAGAAGCACCTCGTCAAGCGGTGGATCGATCAGGCGGTCGGGCGGGTGCGTGGCGGTCTCGCCTTCGCCGGTGGCTGACCGCCTGCCACTACCCACCCCGTTTGCCTCTCTGAACTTCGCGCGCGCGGCAACCTCCCCATGTGCGGCATCGCCGGCATCTTTCACCCGCACGAGCCGGACCGTCCGGTGGACGGCCCGCTGCTGCGGGCGATGACCGACTCCCTCGCCCACCGCGGTCCCGACGATCGTGGCTTTTACGAGGGGCCCGGGGTGGGGCTCGGCCACCGCCGGTTGTCGATCATCGACCTCGCCGGCGGCCACCAGCCCCTGGCGAACGAGGACGGCTCGGTGTGGGTGGTCTTCAACGGCGAGATCTACAACTTCGTGGAGCTGATGCCGGAGTTGGAGCGCCTCGGCCACCGCTTTGCCACCCGCTCGGACACGGAGGTGATCGTCCACGCCTGGGAGGAGTGGGGCGAGGCGTGTGTCGATCGTTTCCGTGGAATGTTCGCCTTCGCCCTCTTTGACCGCCGCCGGCGCATCCTCTTCCTCGCGCGTGACCGGTTGGGGATCAAGCCGCTCTTCTACGCCCACCTCGCGGACGAGACCTTCCTGTTCGGCTCGGAGCTCAAGGCGCTCCTCGTCCATCCGGAGTTGGGGCGGAGGGTGGACCCGCGCGGGATCGAGGACTTCTTCGCCTTTGGCTACGTCCCCGAGCCGCGCACCATCCTCTACTCGGTTGCCAAGCTCGCGCCCGGCCACTGCCTCACCATTACCCCTGACGGCGAGCGCCTCCGCCAGTACTGGGATGTGGCGTTCGAGGACGGCCGCGTGGTGGACGAGAGCGAGGCGGCGCACGAGCTGATCGAGCGGCTCGCCGAGGCGGTGCGCATCCGGATGATCGCCGAGGTCCCCCTCGGCGCCTTCCTCTCCGGCGGCGTCGACTCCTCGGCGGTGGTGGCGCTGATGGCGCGCGCTTCCGACCGGCCGGTGGCGACCTGCTCCATCTCCTTCGGCGACCCGGCCTACGACGAGGCGCCCTACGCCCGCCTGGTCGCCGAGCAGTACCACACCGACCACCACGAGGAGCGGGTGGCGGCGGACGCCTTCGGCCTGGTAGATCGCCTCGCCGCCCTCTACGACGAGCCCTTCGCCGACTCTTCCGCCCTGCCCACCTACGAGGTGTGTCGCATCGCCCGCCAGCGGGTGACCGTGGCCCTGTCGGGCGACGGCGGCGATGAAAATCTCGCGGGCTACCGCCGCTACCGCTGGGATCGCGACGAGAACCGGTTGCGCGGCTTCTTGCCGCAGGCGATTCGCGGCCCGCTGTTTGGCCTCCTCGGACGCCTCTACCCCAAGGCGGATTGGGCGCCAAGGCTGCTACGCGCCAAGGCGACCTTCCAGTCCCTGGCGCGCTCGCCCTTGGAGGGGTACGCCCACTCGGTGGGGATCCTCGCCGACGACCTGCGCGCCCGCCTCTTCACCCCGGGGTTGCGCGCGGCGCTGTCCGGCTACCGGGCGGTGGACGCCTTCCGCCCCTACTTTGACGCCGCCCCCACCACGGATCCGCTGTCGCGCATCCAATACCTCGACCTGAAGAGCTACCTGGTGGGCGACATCCTCACCAAGGTGGACCGCGCCTCCATGGCCCACTCGTTGGAGGTGCGCGTCCCGATCCTCGACCACCAGGTGGTGGAGTGGATCGCCCGCCTACCGTCGTCTCTCAAACTCAAAGGACGGGAGGGGAAGTACCTCTTCAAGCGGGCCCTGGAGCCACTTTTACCGCGCGCGGTCCTCTACCGGCCGAAGCAGGGGTTCGCGGTTCCCATCGAGCGCTGGTTCCGCGACGAGCTGGCGGAACCGGTGCGCGCCACCCTCCTCGGGCCGCGCCTCGCCCAGTGCGGCTACTTCGAGCCGCGCTTCCTCGCCCGAGTGGTGCGCGAGCACCAAGCAGGGCTTCGCAACTTCACCCCGCTGATCTGGTCGCTCTTCATGTTCGACGCCTTCCTGCGGCGGGTCGTGGAGAACGAGACCATCCCGGTCGGTAGCGAGGTGGCGGCGGCGGTGCGCTGAGATCCGGGAGGGGAGCGGCCCATGTGCGGCATCTGCGGCGCCCTCTCCTTCGGCGGTGAGGAGGTCCTCACCCCGGTGGCGGGGATGGTCCCGCTCATGGTGCGGCGCGGCCCGGACGACGGTGGCCTTTGGTGTGACCCGGGGCGCTGCACCCTCGGCTTTCGGCGGTTGGCGATCCTCGACCTCTCCCCCGCGGGTCACCAGCCCATGGAGAGCCGCGACGGCCGCTACTGCCTGGTCTACAACGGTGAGCTCTACAACTTCCGTGACCTGCGCCGGGAGCTGGAACAGGAGGGTGTGGTCTTCGACTCCTCCGGCGACACGCAGGTGGTCCTCCACGCCCTGATCCGTTGGGGCAGGGAGGGGCTGGGGCGCTTCAACGGGATGTTCGCCCTCGCCCTCTACGATCGGCGCGCGGGGCGGCTCTTGTTGGCGCGCGATCACGCCGGGATCAAGCCCCTCTACTGCCTGCGCGGCAAGGAGGGGTTCGTCTTTGCCTCCCAGTACGACCAGCTCCTCGCCCACCCGATGAGCCGTGATTGCGCGGTGGACCGCGCCGCCCTCGCCCTCTACCTCCGCCTCGCCTACATCCCGGCGCCGCGCGCCATCCTCGCGGGGAGTCGGGCGGTGGCGGCGGGGGGGTGGATGGAGGTGGAAACCGACGGCACGGTGCGCGACGGGCGCTTCTTCACCTTCCCGTCCTACCAAGAGCCGACCCTGCGCGGCGCGGCGGCGTGGGAGGCGGTGGACGCGGCGGTGGAAAAGGCGGTGGCGCGCCAGCTCATCAGCGACGTACCGGTGGGGGTCTTCCTGTCGGGCGGCATCGACTCCCCTCTGGTCGCGGCGAAGGTGCGCGCCGCCGGCGGCGGCGGGGTGAAGGCGTTCACCATCTCCACCGGCGGCGATGGCTTTGACGAGGGTGCGGACGCCGTCGCCTACGCCCGGGAGATCGGGATCGACCACGTGGTGCGCGAGATTCGCGAGGCAGACTGTCTGGCGCTTCTTGACGACGTGGTTGCGGCGTGCGGTGAACCGTTCGGTGACTACTCGATCTTCCCCACCCTCCTCGTCTGTCGCCTCGCCCGCGAGGCGGTGACGGTGATGCTCTCGGGCGACGGCGGCGACGAGCTCTTCTGGGGGTACGCGGAGCGGTTTGCCTCGGTGGTGCAGGCGGCGCCCGACTTTGGCCAGCCGCTCTGGCTCCGGCGGGGACGGTGGGCGGCGCATCGCACCCTCGGCCTCGGGGGTGGCTATTGGCAGCTCGCCTACCCCTCTGTGGGGGACTGGTACCGGGCCAAGCACAGCCATTTGGAGGAGGGGGACCTGCGCCAGCTCTTCCCGGAGTTTCCTGCCTGGCCGGCTGCCTGCACCCTCTTCGACTACCACGGCCACGACCGGGACGCGACCGCCCAGTGGTGCCGGTGGAACGAGTTCACCGGCCGGATGGCGATGATCCTCGCCAAGGTGGACCGGGCGAGCATGTACTCGTCGTTGGAGGTGCGCGTGCCCCTGCTCGACCGCGAGGTGGTGGAGGTGGCGGGCCAAGTCGCGTGGGAGTCCTGCCTCGACCTCGGCCAGCGCCTCGGCAAGCTCCCCCTGCGCCACGCCCTGCGCCGTCACGTCGGCCACCATACCGTGGCCAAGCGCGGCTTCACCGTCCCCATGGGCAGGTGGCTGCGCGGGCCGTTGCGGTCGTTGGTGGAGGAGCGGGTGGTGGAGCGCGACGAGCTCCTCGGCCTGCCCCTCAACCGGCGTGCCGCCCGCGCTTTGTTCCGTAGTTTTCTCGACGGCAAGGATTGCGCCTGGGGGATCTGGCTGCTCCTGAGCCTCGCTTTGTGGGAGGAGCACCACCTGGCCAGCCGGGGGACGGCCCCACCCGCGGGGGAAAGGTAGCCAGTGGGTGGTCGTCTCCTCGCCGCGGCGCGTGGCGCCGACGACTGGCTCGCGACGCGCCTCGGCCCCACCCGCGTCCTCTTCGTCCTCTCCGACGGCTACGGCTTCTCCTGCCAGGCGGAGGTGATTCGCCACCTCGCCGGCCGCCCCGGGGTGGTGGTGGCGACCACCACCGACCGGCCGCGGCCGGTGGACGAAATCGTCCTCGCCGATCCGCAAGAGGCCACCCTCTTTCGCGCCCACTATCAGGACCCGCGCCGCGCCGCCTGGCGCAAGTGGCACATGGTGGTGGACACCCACCGCAGTGCCTTTTATCCGAAGCGCCACGCCCTGCGCCTGTTTATGCACCACGGCCCGGGCTTCGGCATCCTCGGCGCCAAGGTGGCGGTGGCGGAGGAGTTCGACGGCTTCCTCGGCCTGTCGGCGATTCAGCGGGGGATCTTTGAGCGGCTGCGCCCCGGCCTCTTCGACCAGCGCCACGCCTTCTTCGCCGTCGGCTTTCCCAAGGACGACCCCTTCGCCCGCAATACCTACGACCGGGTGGCGATCCTCACCAACCTTGGCCTCGATCCGCGCCTGCCCACCCTCCTGATCACCTCTCACTGGCAGGCCGGGGCGACCCTGCGCTGTTTCCGCGCCGCCCCCTTCGCCCGCCTCGCCGAGGCAGGCGGCTGGAACGTCCTCCAGACCGGCCACCCGTGGCTGTGGCGGGGAAGGAGGGGGGGGCTCGAGCCGGCATGGTGCGAGGCGTTGGTGGCGGAGCTGCGGGCGGTGGAGCAGCGCTTCCCCCACGCCCGCTTCCTTCCCGACTTGCGGGTCGAGCCGCTCCTCGCCGCCGCCGATCTGCTGGTGGCGGACCATAGCTCGGTGATGACCACCTACGCCCTCCGCGATCGCCCGATCGTTTGGTTCGACAACCCGGAGTTCGAGTTTGCCCTGCCGGAGATTGAGACGATCTACCGCGCCGCGACCCACCCCTTCACCGAGATCGACGGGCTGGTGGCGGCGTGTCGCGAGGCCCTGGCCGCGCCGGCAGCACGCGCCGCCGGGCGCCGTCTCATGCGTGACACCTTCCACGCCAACCCGGGCGCGGCGGGCTCGGTGGCGGCGGCGGTGATCGAGGAGATCGGCCGCTGTTGCCGGGTGGGCGGTCGGGGGTGGGGGCGGGTCTTGGCCCTGAGCCAGCGGCCCGACCACCGGCGGCGCGACCTCGCCGGATAGGCGCCGCGCTTCGCTCCCCTCGCTTGGGGCCGAGCGTTACGATGGGGCCACGGCTGACCTCCTGACCCACGCCCCACCTTGAGGTGACGATGGTCGATCCCCTTCCTCCCGAGCGCCTCTTCCGCTCGTGCGATTTGTCGCAGCTCTCCTTTGCCACCACCGACGACCTCCCGGACCTCGATGAGGTGGTGGCGCAGGAACGGGCGGTGGCGGCGGTGCGTTTTGCCATCGGGGTGGGCCACCCCGGCTTCAACCTCTTTGCCCTCGGTCCTGCTGGCAGTGGTAAGCAATCGGTGGTGCGCCAGTTTCTCGACCGCCGTGCCGCTCAGGAGGCGCCGGCGTCGGACTGGTGCTACGTCTACAACTTTGCCCAGCCCCATCGGCCGCGGGTGCTGCGCCTGCCCGCCGGTCGCGGTGCTGAGCTGCGCGACACCATGGGCCATCTGGTGGACGACCTGCGGGGCGCGATTCGTTCGGCGTTTGAGAGTGACGAGTATCGCGTCCAGCGCCAGGCGATTGAGGCGGAGGTGAAGGAGCAGCAGGAGAAGCGCTTCAACGAGATCCAAGAGGCGGCGAAGAAGGAGGCGATCGCGGTGGTGCGCACCCCGGGCGGGCTGGCCTTCGCGCCGATGCACGACGGCGAGGTGATCACCCCGGAGGAGTTCCACAAGCTGCCCGAGGCGGAACGCAAGCGGATCGAGGCGGAGATCGCGGCCTTCCAAGAGCGGCTCCAGGCCTTCCTCCATCAGGTCCCGCAGTGGGAGCGCGAGAGCCGCGACCGGGTCGGCAAGCTCAACCGCGAGGTCGCTTTGTTTGTCGCCGGGCCGCTGATCGAGGCGGTGATCCACCGCTACGACGGGGTCGACGGGGTGCAGGGGTACCTGGAGGCGGTGCGTGACGACGTGGTCGACCACCTGGAGCGGCTCCAGCAGACCGACGAGGGCGGCGAGTCCCCGATCGCCCATGCGTTGCAGCTCTCCGGGGCGCCGCCCGCCGCCGCCTTTTTCCGCCGCTATCAGGTGAACTGCCTGGTGGAGCACGACGGCGGTGACGGCGCGCCGGTGGTCTACGAGGACAACCCCACCTTCCAAAACCTCGTCGGGCGGGTGGAGCACATGGCGCAGATGGGGGCGCTGATTACCGACTTCCAGCTCATCAAGGCGGGCTCGCTGCACCGCGCCAACGGCGGCTACCTGCTCATGGACGCGCGCCAGTTGCTCACCCAGCCCTACGCCTGGGAGGGGCTGAAGCGTGCCCTGCGCCAGGGGGAAGCCACCATCGAGTCCCTCGGCCAGATGCTGTCGTTGGTGACCACCGTCTCGTTGGAGCCGGAGCCGATTCCCCTGACGGTGAAGGTGGTCCTGTTCGGCGACCCCTACCTCTACTACCTCCTCAGCCACTTGGATTCGGAGTTCCCGGAGCTGTTCAAGGTGGCCGCGGACTTCGATGACCGGATGGTGCGGAACGCCGCGGGCGAGGCCCTCTATGCCCGGCTCATCGCCACCCTGGTTCGGCGCGATCGCCTGCGCCCGTTGGAGCGGGACGCGGTGGCGCGGGTGATCGAGCACTCGGCACGCCTGGTCGAGGACGCGGAGCGGTTGTCGGTGCGAATGGCGCCGGTGGTCGACCTCTTGCGCGAGGCGGACTATCAGGCGGGCGAGGCGGGCCACGCGGCCTGCACCGCGGGCGATGTGCAGGGGGCCATCGACGCCGCCATCCACCGCGCCGATCGGTTGCGCGCCCGGGTCCTCGAGGAGACCGAGCGCGGTACCCTCCTCATCGCCACGACCGGTACCGAGGTGGGGCAGGTGAACGGCCTGTCGGTGATCCAGCTTGGCGCCTTCGCCTTTGGCCATCCCAGCCGGATCACCGCGCGGGTGCGCCTCGGCGAGGGCGAGGTGGTGGACATCGAGCGCGAGGTCGAGCTTGGCGGGCCGCTGCACTCGAAGGGGGTGCTGATCCTCGCTGGCTTTCTCGGCGGCCGTTACGTCACCGACCGGCCGTTGTCGCTTTACGCCACCTTGGTGTTCGAGCAGTCGTACGGCGGGGTGGAGGGCGACTCCGCCTCCTCGGCCGAGCTCTACTGTCTCCTCTCCGCCCTCGCCTCCCTGCCGATCCGCCAGGGGCTAGCGGTCACCGGCTCGGTGAACCAGTTGGGCCAGGTGCAGGCGATCGGCGGGGTGAACGAGAAGATCGAGGGGTTCTTCGACCTGTGCGTGGCGCGCGGCCTCAGCGGTGATCAGGGGGTCCTGATTCCGGCGGCGAACGTGCACCACTTGATGCTCCGTCGCGCGGTGGTGGAGGCGGTGGCCGCGGGCCGCTTTCACATCTATCCGGTGGCCACCATCGACGAGGGGATCGAGCTCCTCACCGGGCTGCCGGCGGGCGCGCGCGATGGCGACGGCCTCTACCCCCCGGGGACGGTGAATGGGCGGGTGGAGGCGCGGCTGGCGGAGCTGGCGGAGATCCGCGTCAGCCTCGCCCACCGCGGCGACGACCCCGAGGCGGAGGCGGGCGAGGCGGAGGGCGGCGGGGGGCGAGCAGGGGAGGGCGCTCTCCCGGCGGGGGGCGGGGGAGCGGCGGGCAGGGCGCGGCCTTTTGCCCCCGGCGGCCGGTCCGCCCTTCTTAGCTCTGAACAGGCAGCGCGCGGCTCCCGGGGGTCCGCCCTGGGTGGGCGTGGGGCGGGGAGCGCGGAGGGCGGCTTCGGTGCACAGGTGGGGGAGGGGTGGGGGGAGGCGGGGTGAGTGAGGGCGGCGAGATCCGGCGCATCGTGGTGGCGGTAGACACCTCGGCCGACTCCCTCGCCGCGGTGGGCGCCGCCGCCGGTCTCGCCGCTGGCCTGTCCGCGGAGCTCCACGGCTTGTTCGTGGAGGACGACAACCTCGTGCGCCTCGCCCGTCTTCCCTTTGCCCGTGAGATCTGCTTCTCGGCCAGCTCGCGGCTGTTGGACGCGGAGGCGGTGGAGCGGCAGCTCCGCCTCCTCGCCGCGGCGGCGCGGAAAGCCTTGGAGCGCGCGGCGGCGGGGAGGCAGGTGGCGTGCACCTTTCGGGTGGCGCGCGGCCAGGTGGCGCGGGAGGTGGTGGCGGCGGCGGGCGCGGGCGACCTGCTGATCCTCGGGCGGGTGAGCCGCCCCCTCTTCGCCGGCCGTCCCTCGGGCTCTACCGCCCGCGCCGCCGCCACCTCCGCGGCGAGCTCGGTCCTCCTCCTCACCGCGGCGATCACCCTCGGGCAGCCGGTGGTGGCGGTCTACGACGGGCGCGAGCTGGCGCGCCGCGCCCTGGCCCTCGCCGTTCGCCTTGCCCGCCTCCAGCAATCGTCGCTCACCCTCCTTTTGCCGCCCCTGGCCGCGGGCGAGGGCGCCGCCTTGGAAAAGTCGGTGGCCGTGGCGCTGCTCGCCACCGGCCTCGATTTCACCCTCCAGCCCGTGCGCCGCGCCGGGAGGGCGGCGGTGGCCGCGGCGGTGGGCGAGGCACACGGCGGCCTCCTCGTCGTTGCCGCCGACAATCGCCTCCTCGCCCCGGAGGAGCTGACCCCCCTCCTCGACCTCCTCACCTGCCCGCTGCTGGTGGTGCGCTAGGAGGCTGTCGAACTTTGTCCCGATCGACTGGAGCAGGCGGCTCTCGGCCCGGATCGTGGTCCGTTCTTCGTTCCATGCCTATCCGGTTGGTGCCCAAGACCGCAGTGCGTCGTGTCTGGGCGTGATGAAGCGCTTCCAACGGCCCCGGGTATGGGGCTCAGGCCGCAGGCCCGGCCTACTGCACCCTTTACGGTAGGCGCTAGATTCGTCCGGCCGCACCGCACCAGCCTTGGCGCTACCAGGAATGGTGTCGTTGGGCACCAACCGGATAGGCATGCTTCGTTCCATCGCCCCGTCGCTCTACGAACGGGTCTCGATCCGGGCTCGAGCCCGCCTCTTCTTGCCACGATCGACAAAGTCCGACAGACCCTCAGGGGGTGGTTCTTGGCCGCGATCGCGCACCTCGGGGGCGGTCGATACCGTGGCCATGAACCCGTTCGAGGTGGGGTGAGTGCATGGCCGACTACGTCTACACCATCGCCCTGGAGGGGGAAGAGGACGGCGGTTTCCACGCCTTCTGGCTTGCCCTGAAGGGGTGCCACGCACCGGGGGATACCCTGGAGGAGGCGATCGCCAACGTGCGGGAGGCGATCGCCCTCTACCTGGAGAGGCGCGTCGAGGACGGCGAGGAGATTCCGCAGGAGGCGCTCCTCTTCCAGCCGTTGCGGATCGCCGTGTGAGTCCGCGGCTGCCCCCAATCGAGGCGAGGAGCCTAATCCGCATCGCCCGGCGGATGGCTCGCGGGTGGTCATCCCGGTTCATCCGGGCAAGACGATCGAGCTTAAGACCCTCGCGGCGATCGTCCATAGCCTTGGGGTTGACCGTAAAGAAGCTGCGCGTGCTCCTCCAAGACGGCAAGTGAGCGAGGGGTGGCCGCCCCTCGCGTGGCGGCGCGGGAAGCGGGTACCATCCGGGCCATGGCGGTCCGGGTGAAGATCTGCGGTATCACCTCCATGGAGGACGCCATGGCGGCGGCGGCGGCGGGGGTGGACGCCCTCGGCTTCGTCTTTTACCGGCAGAGTCCGCGCTACGTGACCCCGGAGACCGCGGCGGCGATCGTCCGCCAGCTCCCCCCCTTCATCACCACGGTCGGGCTGTTCGTCAACGAGTCGGGCGGTCAGGTGGAGTCGGTTCGCCGGCGGGTGGGGCTCGACTGCCTCCAGTTTCACGGCAACGAGTCGCAGAACTACCTCTCCCAGTTTCCCTGCCGGGTGATCAAGGCGGTGCGCATGGATGCGCCGGCGGCGGTGCGCAAGATTCAGGAGTATCAGGTGAACGCGATCTTGCTGGATGGCTTCCGCGAGGGGGTGGAGGGGGGCAGTGGCGCCACCTTCGACTGGTCTTGGCTGGCGGCGGTGCCGCACGAGGTGCGGATCATCCTCGCGGGCGGTCTGACCCCGGAGAACGTTGCCGAGGCGGTCCGCATCTGCGACCCGTATGGGGTGGACTGCTCGTCCGGGGTGGAGCGGGTGCCGGGGGTGAAGGACCCCCGCCGGGTGCGCGCCTTCGTTGCGGCGGCGAAGGGCGAGGCGGCGCGGGCGCGGCGCCGTTTCGAGGTGGGCCGTGGCTGAAGCGTCCTTCCAGTGCGAGCCGGACGAGCGCGGCCACTTCGGCGTCTTCGGCGGTCGCTACGTCCCCGAGACCCTGATGCCGGCGCTGCTGGAGCTCACCGAGGCGTACCACGCGATTCGCACCGAGGGCGGCTTCGTGCCGGAGTTCGACCGCGACTACCGCTACTACCTGCACCAGTACGTGGGCCGCCCGACCGCCCTCTTTCGCGCCGATCGCCTCGCCGCGGCCTTGGGCGGGCGGGTGCGCATCTACCTCAAGCGCGAGGACCTGAACCACACCGGCGCCCACAAGATCAACAACGCGATCGGCCAGATCTTGCTGGCCCGGCGGATGGGCAAGGAGCGGATCATCGCCGAGACCGGCGCCGGCCAGCACGGCGTCGCCACCGCGACCGCCTGCGCCCTGTTCGGGATGGCCTGCGAGGTCTTCATGGGGACCGAGGACATCGCGCGGCAGCGCCTGAATGTCTTTCGCATGCGGCTGCTCGGCGCCAAGGTGGTGGAGGTGGCGAGCGGTACCGGCACCCTCAAAGACGCGGTGAACGAGGCGATCCGCGACTGGGTGACGAATGTCCGCACCACCTACTACCTGCTCGGTTCGGCGGTGGGACCGCACCCCTACCCGGCGATGGTCCGCGACCTGCAGCGGGTGATCGGGGTGGAGGCGCGCGCGCAGATTCTCGCCGCCGAGGGGCGGCTGCCGGACCTGCTGGTGGCGTGCGTGGGGGGTGGGTCCAACTCCATCGGCCTCTTTCACCCCTTCGTCCACGACCCCTGCCGGATGGTGGGGGTGGAGGCGGCGGGGCTTGGAGTGGAGACCGGCAAGCACGCGGCGACGCTGTCCGCCGGCAGCCGCGGGGTGCTGCACGGCTCCCTGAGCTACCTCCTGCAAGACGACGATGGGCAGGTGACCCCGGCCCACTCCATCTCCGCGGGCCTCGACTACCCGGGGGTCGGGCCGGAGCATGCCCACTACTTCGAGACCGGTCGCGCCACCTACGTTTCGGTGACCGACGACGAGGCCCTGGCGGGGTTCAAGCTCCTCTCGCGCACCGAGGGGATCATCCCGGCCTTGGAGTCGGCGCACGCGATTGGGGCCCTCCCGCGGCTGGTCCCGGAGCTGCCCGACGGCGCGGTGGTGGTCCTCAACCTCTCGGGCCGCGGGGACAAGGACGTGGAGCAGGTGGCGGCGCGCGGGATCGTCGAGGAGGGGCGGGGGTGAGCCGGATCGCCGCCACCTTTGCCCGCCTGCGCGCGGCGGGGCGCGGGGCACTCATGCCCTTCGTCACCGCCGGCGACCCGACCCCGGCGCTGGGGCTGGAGGTGGTGCGGGCGGTGGTGCGCGGCGGCGCCGACCTCATCGAGCTCGGCTTTCCCTACTCCGATCCCCTCGCCGACGGCCCGACGATCCAGCGCTCCTCCCAGCGCGCCCTTGGAGCTGGGATGCGCCTCGATCGCCTGTTTGAGATCGCCGCAACGGTGCGCGGCGAGAGCGACATTCCGATCGTGCTTATGACCTACTTCAACCCGGTCTACCACCACGGCGTGGAGCGCTACCTGGCGCGGGCGAAGGCGGCGGGGGTGGATGGCCTGATCCTCCCCGATCTGCCGCCGGACGAGGGGGCAGAGCTCTTTGCCGCCTGCCGGGAGATCGGGATCGACCCGATTCCGCTCCTCGCCCCCACCTCCACGGAGGATCGCATCAAGCTGGCGGTGGCCGCCGGGCGTGGCTTCCTCTACTACGTCTCTCTCACCGGCGTTACCGGCACCCGCGCCCAGCTCGCCGCCGATCTCCGGGAGCGGCTCGGTCACCTCCGCCGCTTCACCGACTTGCCCGTGGCGGTGGGGTTTGGCGTCGCCACCAGCGCCCATGTGGCGGAGGTGTGCGCCCTCGCCGACGGCGCCATTGTCGGCTCCGCCCTGGTGCAGGTGATCGAGGCGAACGGGGCGGCGCCAGACTTGGTGGCGAAGGTTACGGCGTTCGTCGCCGAGCTGGCCACGGGGACGCGGAGAAGGGGTGGTGCGGAGCCTGGCGGAGAGCCCGCGTCCTGATTGATCGCCCATGGCCTGGTTCATTCGCCGCAAGATCCAGCCGCGTGACGGCGACGCCGCCTCCAAGGAGGGGCCGGCGGAGTTGTGGCTCAAGTGCGTCGCGTGCAAGGAGATCCTCTACCGCAAGGAGATCGTCCGGAACCTCATGGTCTGTCCGAAGTGCGGCTACCACTTTCGGATCGATGCGGGGGAGCGGCTCGCCCTGCTCATCGACGAGGCCACCTTCCACGAAATCGACGGTGAGCTCACCTCCGCCGACCCGCTCCACTTCCGCGACACCAAGCGGTACACCGAACGGCTGAAGAAGGCCCAGGAGGCGTGCGGCATGAAGGAGGCGGTGGTGTGCGGCACCGGCGCCCTGGAGGGGTGGCCGGTGGCGATCGCGGTCCTCGACTTCCGCTTTCTCGCCGGCTCCATGGGGACGGTGGTGGGGGAGAAGATCTGCCACATCGCCGAGCTCGCCGCGGCCAAGCGCCACCCCTTGATCATCGTCTCCACCTCGGGCGGGGCGCGGATGCAGGAGTCGATCTTCTCCCTCATGCAGATGGCGAAGACCTCGGCCGCCGTGGCCCGCCTCGGCGAGGCGGGGGTGCCGTACATCTCCATCCTCACCGACCCCACCTTCGGCGGGGTCACCGCCTCGTTCTCCATGCTTGGCGACATCCACCTGGCCGAGCCCCGGGCGCTGATCGGCTTTGCCGGCCCGCGGGTGATCCAGCAGACCATCCGTGCCGAGCTCCCCGAGGGGTTCCAGCGCGCCGAGTTCCTCCAGGAGCACGGCATGGTGGACCTGGTGGTCGAGCGGCGGGAGATGAAGTCGGTGGTGGCGCGCTATCTGCGCTGCCTCGGGGTAGGGCGGCCCGCGGCGGGGGGCGAGCGGAGCGCGTGGGTCGGGCGCGGCGCGGCGGGGTGAGCGGGTAGGGGGGGCGGTCGAGGTTCCGGCGCGCCGGACCCATTGGCCAGTGGCCGGCGACACGGTTGGTGGAGGCGTTTCCCCAGGTCATGATCGTTGTTCCATGGGGCCGTCCGTTCTCCATGGTCATCCCCCCCGGTCCCCACCTTCCGCACCGTGCACCTCCCCCCGGCCATGGCGATCCGCGTCCTCTCCGATGGTTTGATCAACCGCATCGCCGCTGGCGAGGTGGTGGAGCGGCCGGCGTCGGTGGTCAAGGAGCTGGTGGAGAACAGCCTCGACGCGGGCGCGACGCGCATCGACGTCTATTTGGAGGGGGGCGGCATCGGGAGGATCCGGGTGACCGACAACGGCTGCGGCATCCCGTTCGCCGAGCTGCCCCTTGCCTTCGCCCGCCACGCCACCTCCAAGCTCGCCCGCTTCGAGGAGCTGGAGGGGATCGCCACCCTGGGGTTTCGCGGCGAGGCCCTCGCCTCGATCGCCGCGGTGGCCCAGGTTCGCCTGGCGAGCCAGCCCGCGGGAGGCGAGGGTGGTGAGGTGATCGTCGGTCCGGATACGCCGCTTTCGGTGCGCCCGGTCGCCCGCCCGCAGGGGAGCGAGGTGGAGGTGGCGGACCTCTTCGCCCGGGTGCCGGTGCGGCGCAAGTTTCTCAAGCACGAGCGCACCGAGCTCCAGCACGCGCTCGACGGCCTTACCCGCCTGGCCCTTGCCCGGCCGGAGCTGCGCCTCACCCTCCGCCACCACCAGCGGTGCCTTCTCGACCTATCGCCGCAGCGCGGCGTGGTGGAGCGGCTGCGCGCGGTGAAGGGCGATCGCCTCGGGCCGCTGTTGGAGTTTGGCGAGGAGATCGACGGGGTGGGGGTGGCGGGGGTGGTCGCCCTGCCCGGGTCCGACCTGCCCGCCGCCGCAGCCTCGTTGTTGTTCGTTAACGGCCGACCGGTGCACGACCGGTTGCTCACCCACGCGATCCGCCAGGCCCACGAAACCCTGGTGATGCGCCACCGCACCCCCTTCGTCATCCTCTTTGTGGAGGTGCAGCCCGGGGAGGTGGACGTCAACGTCCACCCGGCGAAGGCGGAGGTGCGCTTCCGGGAGCCGGGGCGGATCCACAACGTGGTGGCGTCGGTGGTGCGCGACTGCCTTGGCAGTTGGGGGCGTGAGGCGGAGGGCGAGGCGGCCGGTGGCGGTTCGGCGGGGGGGCCACCGCTGGCCACCAGCCACGGTGGCCAATCGGTCGCCGCGGCGGAGGTCCAGAGCGACTACCCCTCGGAGCGGGCGGGGGAGACGACTTGGTCGCCGCGCCACCCCCCAGGTTTGCAGGGGGGTGCGGCGCCGGTGGCAGGCTCCCCCGTGGTCGCCCGCCGGCCGTATGGGTTGACCCTGGAGGCGTGGCGCGGCCAGGCGGTGGGGGGGGCGGGCGAGGGGGTCCCGAGCGGGGGGCCCGAGCCGCCCGGCCCCTTCGCCTCCCTGTTCGCGCGCCAGCTCACCCCATTGGGACAGCTCCACCGCACCTACCTCCTCGCCGCGGACGGCGAGGGGCTGGTGCTCGTGGACCAGCACGCCGCCCACGAGCGGATCCTCTACCACCGGCTGAAGGCCCAGCACGAGCGCGGCAGCGCCGAGGTCCAGGGGCTCCTCTTCCCGGAGACCGTCGAGCTCGACGCGGCCGAGGCCGTCCTCCTCGAAGACCACCTCGACGCCTTTCGCGGCGTCGGGCTCGACATCGACCCCTTCGGGGATCGCACCTTCACCATTCGCGCCACCCCCGCCTTGATGAAGGGGGTCGACCTCGCCGCCTACCTGCGCCGGGCGCTGCTCGAGCTGGCGCGTCTGGAGGGGGAGGGAGGGCCGCCGTCGGCGGTGGCGGATCAGCTCCTCTTCACCATGGCGTGCCGCTCGGCGGTGCGCGCCGGCGATTTCCTCGCCCCGCCGGAGATCGAGGCCTTGCTCGCCGACCTGCGCGACGCCCCCCTGCCCTTCACCTGCGAGCACGGCCGCCCAACCCTGATCCGCATCTCCACCGCCGAGATCGAGCGCCGTTTCAAGCGCCAGGTGTGAGGGGCTTGACCATCGCCGGCTGAGGAGCCGGTCGGCCTTGGGTCCGATCGACGGCAAAGATGCGGAGCCATGTTCGGCGCCAAGGTCCGGCGCGAAGGTCCGGCGCGTGGATCGTGGTTCGTCGCATCGTCTTGCATCGCTCGACGAACCGGTCCCCATCCGGACTCGCGCCTGCCGCGCCTCGTGACGATCGCCAAGGCCCGACAGGCGTGCGCGCACTGTCCGATGGTCCGCTTGTCGATGACCACCCGGGCAACGCCAGCGCCCGCAACCACCGCACGCACGCCAAGGCCAAGCGGCTGCCTAGGCCGCGGTGCTGCGCGAGAGGGCTCGGGCCCGCGCGCGGGCGGGAGAGCGACAATCGCCGGGACCTGCGCCTGGACCAGGTTCCTCGGGCCCGCGCGCGGGCGGGAGAGCGGGTCGTCGGGGATCTCGGGCATGGGGCGCCTCAACTCGGGCCCGCGCGCGGGCGGGAGAGCGGTCCACGGCACGGAGCTCCGCGCTGCGCAGGTGATCGGGCCCGCGCGGCGGGAGGTCACGTGGCCGTGCCGAGGCTCTCTCCATGCCCGCGGCGCAGATCGTCGTGCGGGCAGGCCCGGGGAGAGCGGGAGAGTGGCTGGGTCGGGGGGAGCGCCGGTCGCCGTCGCCACCGGCCAGGTCGGGCCCGCGCGCCTCGGGCGGCACCCAGAAGATGCTCTGGGCGCGGTACTCGTCGGGATCCTCCGGGTCGGCGCCCTGGGCCTTCTCGGCCAGCAGCGCAGCGTGCTTCTCCTCGAAGGCGTCAAAGATGTACTTCAGAAACAGCAGACTGAGGCAGACGTGCTTATATTCGGCGGCGTCCATGCTGCCGCGCAGGGCGTCGGCCATCTGCCAGAGCTGGGCTTCGTAGCCGACGTTGGCGGAGGTCGCGTCCGACCTGCCCGTGTGGTTCTTTCGCTTCGCCAATGGTTGCCTCATTCGATCGTTGCGCTGGGGCGGTGTCTTGGGACGCCTAACTCTGAATCAGGTAGTTCCGGGTTTCCCGGCAAACACGGCGGGCCGGTCGGCCTATTTCGGGAAACGGTTTGTTGAAGGTTTTGCAAGAACCGGATGAGAAATCAGAACGGATCCCACTACGGCGGCTTTTCCGGCGACGGGGATAGGCCGGTCGGCCTTTTCCGGCAAACGCGGAGCGGGGCGCGGTGCTTGGCGGTCGGGTTCACCGCCGTGGCGGGTGCGGCTCGGCGCTTTGGCCGCGTGACCCTTCGCCGATCGGCCTATCCTCCACTTCCCCTGGTCGCTGCGGCCATAACCGCCCCCGTCGGCCCGGCGGCAGACGTATTCCCCGGCACCAAGGGCGTCAACCGACTGGGCGGAGCGAGAACAAAGCGGGTCGACTGGGGGGATCTCTCGCGAAGCCACGAAGATCGCGAAGGGAGGCCGGAACATCCGGAAGGTTCGGAGCAGTCCCGAATCTGGCTTCAAACGCGGAGTGATCGAGGCGCAGGGACGCATGGAGGTCGGTGCGGTTTCAGCCAGGCACACCACCCTCTACCTCCCCACATCTCTGCACATCTGCGTTGACAGACACAAAAACCACACTCGATTCGCGTTTCATCCGCGCGCCATTCGCGGCCATTCGCGGTTCGCTTCCTCTGTAGGGCGCGGCGCGCGCCTTCGTCAGCGCTGCTTGCCCTCCCTCACGCGGCGTTCTTGCGGGCGTGCTCGCTCAGCCAGATCTTGATGAGGGACTGGTGGGGGACGTCGCGGCGGCTGGCCTCGACCTTGATCTGTTCCAGGAGGTCGACCGGCAGGCGGATGGAGATCGACTGGGTCGAGGGTTTCAGGTTGGGAAGCACCGCGCGCTTCGCCTCGGTCCAGTCCACAGGGAACTCGGTCCCGGGCGAGGCGCTTCCGTCTGCGCATCTGCACCTCTGCGTCAAGCAATTCCCCCCGCGTCAGCGCAGGAGGAGAACGGCCAGGAGCAGGTTGATCGCCAGCAGCAGAAGGGCGAGGCCGCGCCAGAAGGCGAGGGGGTTGCGCTCCAGGAGTGGGGCCGTGTCCGTGGGGATCAGGGCCGGGTTGGGGTGGGAGAGATCGTGGACCAGCTCGGAGAGGGCCTCGTAGCGCTTCTGGGGATCGGGGTGCACGGCGCGCTGCAAGGCGCCGTCGACCCACACGGGGAGATCGGGGCGATGGTGGATTGCGGGGCGGTAGCGGCGCTCGCGGCCCCCCTTCATCGACCGCTGCTCGCCGTAGGGCAGCTTGCCGGTGAGCAGCTCGTAGGCGATCACCCCGAGGGAGTAGAGGTCCGAGCGGTTGCTGCCGCGCTCGCCGCGCAGGTACTCCGGCGCGGTGTAGTTGACCGTGCTGAGGGGGCCGGGGTCGGTGAGCGGCGTGGCGATCTCCTCGATGCCGGCGATCTTGGTGGAGCCGAAGTCGATGATCTTCACCGTGCCGTGGGCGTCGATGAACAGGTTCTCCGGCTTCAGGTCTTGATGGAGCATCTCCAGGCGGTGGAAGGCGCGCAGCCCCTGGGCGGTCTGCTCGACGAGGTTGCGCACCTCACCGAGGGGCGGCTGCGGGTGGTCGGTCAGCCACTGGCGCAGGGTCTCCCCTTCGAGGTACTCGGTGACGTAGTAGAGGAAGGTGCGCCTCCGCCGCGGCTCCAGCACGCGCAGCACGTGCGGATTGGCTACCCGCTTGCCCGCCCACTCCTCGTGCAGGAAGTGGTCGATGTAGGCGGCGTCGTCCTGATAGTTCACCGACGGCGTCTTGAGGATCACTCGCTCCTCGCTCTCGACGTCGAGGGCGAGGTAGATCTGGGTGCGCTTGCTCGCGTGCAGCTCGCGCAGGATGCGGTAGCCGTCGATCGCCTGACCCGCCTCCAGGGGCGGCGGGAAGGGCAGCTCGGTAAGCCGGGTGTAGAACCCCTCCTGATCGTCGCTGGGGAGGCGTTCGACGCGCACCGCCAGGCAGGTGAGGTTGTCCGGGCTGCCGTTGCCCCGCGCGCGCGCGACGATCGCCCGCACCGCCTCTTCCAGGTCGGCGGCGTGCGCCGCCAGGAGCTCCACCATCGCCCCCTCGCCGAGGTAGTCGTGGACCCCATCGCTGGTGAGGAGGAAGAGATCGTTCGCCTCGACCGCTAGGGTGCGGTAGTCGATTTCCAGGCGCAGGTCGGCACCGATTGCGCGGCTGAGGTACTGCCGGTCCCCGGCGAGCCGCACTCGATGGTCGCGCGTGAGGCATTCCAGCACGCCCTGGCGCAGGCGGTAGATGCGGGTATCCCCGACGTGGAAGAGGTGGGCCGTGGTCGACTTGATGACCACTAGACTCAGGGTGCTCACCAGGCCGCGGCCGGTGGGGTGGTCGCGCTGTCCCTGCCCGTAGAGCCAGCGGTTGAGGGCGGCGAGCACCCGCTCCACCGAGGTCTTCACCGACCAGGTCTCGGAGGTGGAGTAGTAGTCCGCCAGGAAGCCCTGGACGCAGGTCTCGCTTGCCTCGCGGCCCGCCTCGCTGCCGCTCACCCCATCGGCGATCACCGCCGCGATCCCCTTGGTCTCGAGCAGGGGTTCGCCCGGAATGCAGACCCCGCACGAGTCCTCGTTCACCGGCTTGGCGCCGGCCAAGGACCATTGCCCGGCCGCGACCGCCAGGGCGGGTGCCATCTCAGCTACGGAGTGGGTGACAACGCGCATACCCCGTGGGGTTCCTTTCCGGCGTGGGGCAAGGCGAGGTACGCGGGCGGCGTCACCTTCCGGGACACCGCCCGCGCGGCGGGAGACACCCGCCTCCTGCTCAGGTCACCTCAATCATCTGCACCGTGCCGTCTGGCATCACCTCTACCATGTGGCCCGCCGGTTCCTCCAGGAGGGCCACCACCGCGACCAGGGCGAAGATGGAGGAGATGGCGATCACCAGGAAGAAGGTCTGCGGCGCGACGAAGGAGAGCACGGTAAGAAAGGCCACCGCGCCGACGTTGCCATACGCCCCGGCCATGCCGGCGACCTGACCGGTGAGGCGCCGCTTCACCAGCGGCACGATGGCAAACACCGCCCCCTCGCCGGATTGCACGAAGAACGAACAGCCCATGGTGACCACCACCGCCAGCCATACCGGCCAGGTGGAGTCGATGCGGCTCATCAGGAAGTAGCCGGCGGCGAGGCCGATCAGGAGCACGATCATGGTCCGCCGGCGCCCGAACCAGTCGCTGATCAGGCCGCCGCCCGGCCGCGCCGCGAGGTTCATGAAGGCGAAGCCCGAGGCGAGGATGCCCGCGGCGATTTGCGAGAGTCCGAAGGTGTCCTGGAAGAAGAGGGGCAACATGGAGACCACGGCGAGCTCCGAGCCGAAGGTCACCAGATAGGCGAGGTCGAGGACCGCCACCTGCTTGAACGCATAGCGGTCGATCTGCGGCACCTCCTCGGTGAACACGTGTTGGTTGATCTGGTAGACGCGCACGCTCTGAAAGCCGTACAGCGCCACCAGAACCCCATAGATGATGTCGGCCACGCCGGTGCTCAGGAGCTTGAGGTTGGCCGGCCCCAGCTTCCACGTGAGCAGCGCCAGGGTCGCGTAGAGCGGGATGTTCATCGCCAGGTAGAGGAAGAAGTCCCCGCGGCTGGTGACCTCCATGGCGCCGCTCCGCTTGGGCTTGAAGTAAGTCGAGCCCTTGGGCGTGTCGGTGACCGTCAGGGCGAAGATGGCGGCGTAGACCAGAGAGATCACGCCGGTCAGGGCGATGGCGTAGCGCCAGCCGTCCGCGACGCCAAACAGTAGGGCGAGGGTTGGCAGGGTCATCGCCGCGGCGGCCGAGCCGAAGTTTCCCCAGCCGCCGTAGATGCCCTCGGCGAGGCCGACCTGCCGGGCCGGGAACCACTCGCCGATCATCCGGATCCCGACCACGAAGCCAGCGCCGACGAAGCCCAGCAGGAAGCGCATCAAGGCCATCTGCTCGAAGCTGTTGGCCATGGCGAAGCCGAAGCACGGGAAGGCCGAGAGGAACAGCAGGAGGGAGTAGATGCGCCGCGGGCCGAAGGCGTCGACCAGCATGCCGATGACGATCCGCGCCGGGATGGTGAGGGCGACGTTGAGGATCAGCAGCGCCTTCACCTGCTGCTCGCTCAGCCCCAGGGTGCCGCGGATGGAGGCCAAGAGCGGCGCATGGTTGAACCACACATAGAAGCTGATGAAAAACGCGATCCAGGTCAGGTGCAAAATCCGCATGTTGTCCGTAAACGAAAACCACTTCAGTTTCGCGCGAGCCATGGCCGGACCTCCTCCGTGCGGGTTGACGACTGCGTTCACGGCAGCAAATGGAGTGCCAGGTTGCGTCTCCTTTCCGCATCCTTAATGGCGCTCGGAAAACCCATCGCTCGACCGCCATGGCCGTGGCCATCTCCTGGGCATCGTCTGCCCCTTTTACTTGCAGCGACCCTCACGCGCCGGACCGAGCGCTGCGCCCCGTGCCCGCCAAACGGCGGCCGATCAACCGATTGCACGCCCGCCGACCCCTGGCATTCGCCTTGCTTTATCGCATCGCAGTGGCCCGCGTGCCGTCTGCGGGCCGGACAATCGATCTGTGTCACTCGCGTACCCCGGAGGGTCCCCCATGCGCAAGAAACTGGTCCTGGTCGGCAACGGCATGGCCGGCGTCCGTACCCTTGAGGAGTTGCTGAAGCTGGCACCCGAGGCGTACGACATCACCGTGTTCGGCGCCGAGCCGCACGGCAACTACAACCGCATCCTCCTGTCTCCCGTCCTCGCCGGCGAGAAGCGGCTCGACGAGATCATGCTCAACGACGAGGCGTGGTACACGGCCAATGGCATCACCCTCTACAAGGGCAAGACGGTGACCGAGATCGACCGCGCCCGCCGCCGGGTGATCGCGGACGACGGGACCACCGCCAGCTACGACCGCCTGCTCCTCGCCACCGGCTCCCTGCCCATCGTCCTGCCGATCCCCGGCCACGACCTCCCCGGCGTCGTCACGTTCCGGGAGATCCGCGACGTGGACCGGATGCTGGAGGTGGCGCTGACCCACCGCCATGCGGTGGTGATCGGCGGCGGGCTCCTCGGCCTGGAGGCGGCCAATGGCCTGATGAAGCAGGGCATGGAGGTCACCGTCGTGCACTTGATGGAGACCTTGATGGAGCGCCAGCTCGATGTCCCGGCCGCCAACATGTTGCGCCGCTCCCTGGAGGAGAAAGGGCTGCGCTTCGTCATGCCCGCGCAGACCGAGGCGATCCTCGGCAATGGCCGGGTGAGCGCGGTCCGGCTGGCGGACGGCACGGAGATCGACGCCGACCTCGTGGTGATGGCGGTGGGCATCCGACCCAACATCCATCTCGCCCGGAGCACCGGCATCTATTGCGAGCGCGGCATCGTGGTCAACGACACCCTGCAGACCTACGACCCGCGGATCTACGCCCTCGGCGAGTGCGTGCAACACCGCAACACCACCTACGGCCTGGTGGCGCCGCTATTCGAGCAGGGCAAGGTGTGCGCCAACCACCTGGCCGGTCTCGGTTACTGGCGTTACGAGGGGTCGAAGACCTCCACCAAGCTCAAGGTCACCGGCATCGACCTGTTCTCCGCCGGGGACTTCATCGGCGATGACTCCACCGAGGAGATCTACTTCAAGGACATCGCCGGCGGCGTCTACAAGAAGCTGGCGTTGCGCGACGACCGCATCACCGGCGCGGTGCTCTACGGCGACACCGCGGACGGCTCATGGTATTTCCAGCTCATGCGCGAGGGGGCGGACATCTCCGACCTGCGCGAGCACCTCCTCTTCGGCCAGCGCCACCTGGGCGACGCGGGCCACGGCGACATCAACCACGCCGTTGTGATGACCGACGACCAGGAGGTGTGCGGCTGCAACGGCGTGTGCAAGGGCGACATCATCAAGGCCATCACCAGCAAGGGGCTCTTCACCCTGGAGGAGGTCCGCGCCCACACCAAGGCCTCCTCGTCGTGCGGCTCGTGCACCGGCCTGGTGGAGCAGATCCTCGCCCACACCCTCGGCGGTGAGTATTCGGCCCCGGGGGTGAAGCCGCTGTGCAAGTGCACCGATTTCACCCACGATCAGGTGCGCAAGGCGATCCGCGAGCACCAGCTCCAGAGCCTCGCCGCAGTCATGCACTTCCTCGAGTGGAAGAGCCCCGACGGCTGCCCGGCGTGCCGGCCGGCGCTCAACTTCTACCTCCTGGTCGCGTGGCCCGGCGAGTACCACGACGAGGGCCAGTCGCGCTACATCAACGAGCGGGTGCACGCCAACATCCAGAAGGACGGCAGCTACTCGGTGGTGCCGCGGGTGTTCGGCGGCATCACCAACCCGGCGCAGCTCCGCGCCCTGGCGGACGTGGCGGAGCGGTTCCAGGTGCCCGAGGTGAAGTTCACCGGCGGCTCGCGCATCGACCTGCTCGGGGTGAAGAAGGAGCAGCTCCCGGCGATCTGGGCCGACCTCGCCGCCGCCGGCTTCGTCTCCGGCCACGCCTACGGCAAGGCGGTGCGTACGGTGAAGTGCTGTGTGGGCTCCGACTGGTGCCGCTTCGGCACCCAGGACTCGACCACCATGGCCATCGCGATCGAGAAGATGACCTGGGGCTCGTGGACCCCGCACAAGTTCAAGATGGGGGTGTCGGGCTGCCCGCGGAACTGCGCTGAGGCGACCATCAAGGACCTCGGAGTGGTGGCGGTGGAGTCGGGCTGGGAGATCCACGTCGGCGGCAACGGCGGGGTGAAGGTGCGCGCCACCGATCTCCTTTGCCACGTGACGACGATGGACGAGGTGCTCGAATACACCGGTGCCTTCCTGCAGCTCTACCGCGAGGAGGCGCGCTACCTGGAACGGACCGCGCCGTGGCTCGAGCGTGTCGGCATCTCCTATGTGAAGGAGCGCCTGGTGGCC